>JAESGO010000019.1_pt1 | contig 230219 bp, 189 predicted proteins | sample 9269701 | NCBI WGS metagenome assembly JAESGO01 (sample SAMN15720690, study PRJNA650881) | algae metagenome | isolation source: Hormoscilla sp. CMT-3BRIN-NPC48 and co-occurring heterotrophs from... | place: USA: Clark Mountains Wilderness, California | collected 2010-04-18
TCCACTATTATTGAGTAGCTTTAATACTTTAATTAGTCTAGTTAATCTCTGTGCTAATGGTTTAACAAGGACTAAATTAAATCCTCTTCACTCATTTTCATCCGCTTAGAGTGACAAACTAGGGATATATGGTTTACCTAACTTAGTTGCCAGTGACCAATGCAATAATGCTGCATGAGTAGTACCAATAACACCTTGATGATCTAAATGTGGGGCGCGAGTCACAAATAATTCTCCATCAATAATTTCATAACGATTACTGTTATCAGGAAAACCCTCTAAATCAGTAATCGTCCACCGGACTTGTTCAGAGAAAACTTTTGTCATAACTACCCCGTTTGCTTTTACGCTTAGACAATATACTCTCTAAATTTGTTGTGTAGTGTTTGAAGAAAACTTTGCAAATATTTTGAGTGTATCCATCCAACATACCCTCCATAAACACACTTTCCTAAACGGTCAACAATGAATACATGATCAACGCCTGCATAGTTTTTCCAGGTGTGAACCGCTATACCATTTTTGAAAACAGTATGAGGATGAGACTTGAAAAAATCTGCTTTGTCAGCATCAGTTATACCCTGCACACTTTGAAGTTGATTAATGAGTTGCATAAGGATGGGTTTACTTGCGTCCTGCACAACATTTACTTCTAGCGATGCAACGATGTTTTCCTTTCCCCCTAAGATGTATGCACCTCGTTTTAAATACGAACCAGCGATTTCCCCATCTACATAAACCTCAAATTGCCCCACCCACTCATTCTTACCGCTCAATAACCTTAAAGGATCATCTTTAATCGAGTCTGTGTTAACAACAAATGTCATGATATTAATACCTTGACGGAGGGATGAAGTGAGATCCATCGTCATCCCTGCTTTGAGTGCAAAATGTCGATCATTTACAGTGATATGTCCTGTATCACGTACTTCAACTAAACGTACTTGTACAAGGCTTATATCACTGACAGAGAGAGCATTGGTCGCCATAAAGCTATATTGATGTGCGATCAGCTAGCGGAGATATGAGGATAATGGCTGTACAGTCCTTAATTAGGAGAAACAGCGTATTCAATCAACTGGGCGACTCGCTGGCGCAAAGTTTCTAACCCTAAATGCTTACTTGCAGAAATAAATACCGCTTGGGGAAATTCTTCTCTAGCTGATTCCAAAGCTTCTCCATTTGCTTGATCAATTTTATTAAAAACAATCAAAGCGGGACCTGGTGTAATTGGCATTTCGGATAAAATTGTCATCACAGACCGAACTTGACTATGCCAAGCTGGATGAGATAAATCTACAACGTGCAATAGTGCATCGGCTTCGGTAACTTCTTCTAAGGTGGCGCGGAAAGCATCCATCAAAGAAGGTGGTAATTCATGAATAAATCCCACTGTATCTGTAAGCAGAATTGAACGAGGTTCACCTGTCACCGCATCAGCAATTCTCAGACGGCGTGTGGTAGGGTCGAGGGTGGCAAATAGTTGGTCTGCTGTGTAAACTTCAGCATTAGTCAGTATGTTTAATAAGGTGGATTTACCTGCGTTGGTATAGCCTACGATCGCAACTGATGGTACTTCGTGATGTTGTCGTTGTTGTCGCAGTCGGGAACGATGCGCTTGCAGTTGGTTGACTTGTTGTTGCAGGTGAGAAATGCGACGCTGAATAGAACGGCGTTCTGTTTCTAGTTTAGTTTCACCAGGGCCACGAGTACCTATACCACCGCCTAAGCGGGACATTGCTTGACCTCTACCTGTGAGACGGGGCATCATATATTCCAGTTGGGCTAGTTCTACTTGCAACTTACCCGCACCAGATTGAGCGCGTTGGGCAAAGATATCTAAAATAACTTCAGTGCGGTCTACTACGCGAATGCCTATTTGAATTTCTAAGTTGCGGATTTGACTAGGTGAAAGATCGCGGTCAAATACGATCAGATTGGCTCCTATTGTTTGAGCAACAAGGGCAATTTCTTGTACTTTACCTTCACCGACGACAGTTTGAGGATGAGGACGCGATCGCTTTTGCTTGACATTCTCCAATACTTCTCCCCCTGCTGTCTCCACTAACCGCGCTATTTCTGCTATTCCATCTTCATAACGTTGGGTGTTAGTATCATCGGTTTTTAAGCTGACGACTAAAACGCGATCGCGATCGCCTTCAACTTCTCGCGCAATAAACTTTTGCTCAAAATCCGCTTCCAACCCTTCTACGAGTTCCAGCAAATCTTGGTCTGTTAAAACATCCAGACTCATCGGTGGTGAAACCGTCCAACTTGCTTCTGGATGGGGAACAAGATGAGCAAGATATATCTCTTTCACATAACCTGTCGCACCACCACCACGTTTTTCAAAACCAGATCCGGTAATGTTTAATAAAACTAACGCATCCAATCTTTGCAGCGCCATTGCGGTGAGTGCTGCTTCATTCGGTGGTTCTGATTTAAGCTGGGTAGCTATGCAGCGAATACCGCTAAGTCTTTCAGCGCCATAACGGGGTAATTCCATCGGTGGAATTTGGGTTTGGCGGGGTGTTCCCACTCCTAAACGGATTACTTGTCCGCGACGGTTGATGTAGGCGCAAACTGGTTGGTTAACATCTGTGCTAATAGCAGCAAGCCTTTGGGCGAATTCGGGTGTGGTGATGCGATCGCCTGGTAAGCGTTGATGATATAACTTCTGTAGCTGCTTGAGGTGGCTGGCTTTTAGCCCTTGTAAGTTTCCGTAGATAGTCTCGATATGCGTAACCTTGAATTCATCTACCTCTATTTTATTTATTGAAGTGATTTGCTGTCTCCCTTAAGGGAAATAAGCGCCTGAAACCTCTCATGTTCTCGAATTGCATCAAAATCTGAGTCAGTCTTTGCCATTTCAAGATATTTGGTATTCAAATTAATTGCTTGTTGTAAGTGATTAATTGCTTGCTCAACATTACCCTGCAAGGCATAACAACAAGCTTTATTGTAAAAAGCGCTATCATTATCTGGTTGAATTTTCAGTGCTTGGTCGAAAGAAGCGATCGCCTCCTCATAGCGCCCTAAATCATCTAACGCAATGCCTCTGTTGTTCCAAGCTTCGTGGTAGTCTGATTTAACTTTCAGTGCTTGGTCGTAAGCTGCGATCGCCTCTTCATAGCGCCCTAAATAACGCAGCGCAATGCCTTTGTTGTTCCAAGCTTCGTGGTAGTCTGGTTTGACTTTCAGTGCTTGGTCGTAAGCTGCGATCGCCTCCTCATAGCACCCTAAATCATCTAACGTGATGCCTTTGTTGTTCCAAGCTTCGTAGTAGTCTGGCTTGACTTTCAGTGCTTGGTCGTAAGCTGCGATCGCCTCTTCATAGCGCCCTAAGTTCCACATTACAATGGCTTGGTTGTACCAAGTTTCGTGCAGTTCTGGTTTAATTTTCAGAGCTTGCTTGTAATAATTTATTGCGTCTTCATAACGTTCTAGGGTTCCCAACGCAATGCCTTTGTTGTTCCAAGCTTCGTAGTAGTCTGGTTTAATATTCAGAGCTTGATCATAAGAATTAATTGCCTCTTCATAACTTCCTAGCTTTCCCAGTGCATTGCCTTTGTTGTGCCAAGCTTCGTGCATTTCTGGGTTAATTTTCAGAGCATGATCGTAAGAATTAATTGCCTCTTCGTAGCGCCCTAAATTTTTCAGTGCAATGCCTTTATTGTTCCAAACTTCGTGCATTTCTGGGTTAATTTTCAGAGCATGATCGTAAGAATTAATTGCCTCTTCATAGCGTCCTAAATTTCTCAGTGCAATGCCTTTGTTGTTCCAAGCTTTGTAGTCTGGTTTAATTTTCAGGGCATGATCGTAAGAATTAATTGCCTCTTCATAGCGTCCTAAATTTCCCAGTGCAATGCCTTTGTTGTTCCAAGCTTTGTAGTAGTCGGGTTTAATGTTCAGAGCTTGATCATAAGAACTAATTGCCTCTTCATATTCTTTGGCAGCAGAAAACAGATTTCCAAGTTCCAAAAATAAACTAACTCTATAACTAGGTGTCTGATGCTCTCCTTCTAGTAGTTCTTCAACTTCTCTAATTTTTTTGTTACGTTCTTCAGAGCTTAATTTTAAATATTTGTCATAATTTCCATCCAAAAGAATTAATACTGATTCTTTTTCTAAACTTTCTGCCTCTGTAGGAAACTCAAACACTCCAGAACGCCAATCAAAGAAATCTGGAGATCTTCTAATAAAATACTTGAGTCCGAATAAAGGTAACAAGAAAACAAAACATATATTAAAATTGTCTCTAATTCGTTCACGTTGTAAATTTAAGTGTCCTAAAATACGCGGCACAGTATCTAATTTATAATAATCCCCCTGTCCGCCATATCCAGGTTGTATGTATTCAATAAAAGATTTTTCCAATCCTTTTATAAAAACAATATTAATTTGCTCTTTATTTGGCAATTGCTCAATAATATCGTATAAATTATCAATAGGTTCTTCTAAACGTAAAACTTCTATTGTTTTTTGAGTAATATCATGTTTAACTTTATTAATAATTGCTTCTCCCACGGCTGGCGAACAGCGTACAAATAATACATTAAAACCCTTTGTCCGCCTGAGAGCGCGTACTAAAGCTTTATATTCCTCTTCGGTATCTGCTGGTAAATCTTCGTCCCAGTCAGTTAATTCTGATTTCATGGCTCAAGTTTAGCGAGAACTTGCTTAAATTCTTTAATATCTTTGATAAGTGGGTGAACATCATACCAACACTGCATTTCATCATCATCATCAAAGTAGCGGTATTCTAAAATACAACGATTAAACAAGAGGTTGCGATGCTGAGAATCATTAAGTATCTGCTTAGACTTTGATACAGTAGCTAAAACTGACCATTCATCATTTTCGACAGTTCTGCGATAAGTATCTCTCACTCTTGTAATTGCTTTTTGTACTGCTTGAGCAGTAATTGGTAAAGTATCTAGACGATTAATTGCTTCTTGCATGAGCAATAACAAATTCCGTACATGACCCCCACTCATTAAGCAAAGTCGTTCTAGGGTATCCTGACTATCAAATACTTCTGTCTTTAACGACAGAGTAGGAGCAAACAACTTAACCCTTCTATCAATCACCTCTTGAATTTTATTGAATCCTGATTCATAAATTTTCCCTTCAATAGTTTGCACCATAATCATCGGCAATATTTCAGGATCACTATAAGTATCTTTTAGGTCAACTGCACGATTAGAGTAGACCATTGAAATTGGTACAGTGTAGATCAGATGGCAATCTAACGCTTGCAGTTGTTCGCTACGGTCTAAAAAAATCTCATCGTGATTTGTCCGTCCATCTTCTTTAGTGACTGGAACAATCCGGTCTAAATTATCCGCTATTACTACTATATGATTACATCCTGAAGGTAACTTCTTTTTAGCTTCAGCAATAAACTCATTTAAAGCTTTAATTAAAGTAACCGTATGTGGATTGATCTGCTCACGAATTTTCGCACGTAAACTAGGAACTGCTCTTAAATTTGCTGTCAGTTTAGAAAATTGAGAAATTTGTGCTTCTACGCTTAAACCATCAAATTCTATTTCCGTCAGTGCTAAATCTTTTAATTCTTGCCAACGGTCTTTTAACCAGTTCAACAAAGGTTTAGGATTAGTACCTTTGAGGTCTTCTAATAAATGTCGCGTACAAGCTAAAAGAATATCAGTATATTGAGCATCTTCTGGGTCAATATCTTCTTCATCCGCAGCAAAATAAACTACACAAAACTTCTGCTGTTCTAGATATTGCTTCAACCGCAGCAACTCTGTTGATTTTCCCGCCCCTCTATGACCTGCATAAAGTTGGCACGTCATCCGCTTAGAACGACGAATTTTGTTACCCAAATTTACTAAAACATCCCCATCTCCCCGCACTTCACTACAATCTACATAAGCTGGATGTCCAGGTGGTAGAGGTCGAAACGGGTCAAAGGCGTTGTAGATGTTATCTAGTAAATCTGTTTCCTGAGTCATAAAGTAGCAATTTAACTAGCTAATGCTATCGTAACCCAGGAATAAATCATCCTAACGGGCTATTTCTCCCTGATAGTTAATTTTTTGATTAGCAGAGCGATCGCCCAAAGTGCGATTTGCTACTATCTCAATATCCACAGGTATACCTGTTTGCAAATACTCTGCTGAAATGGGCAGTTTACCTATATTAATAGTGAAACGATTTTTCTGACGGCTAACTAATTCTGGGGGAACTTTACCCTCGTATCTAGTTCTAAAATCAGATATCGAAACATTGAATCTATTAAACCTAGCATCTGATGGCGTTGAGAGATACTTGATAGAAAACTGAGTTGAAACTAAATCTGACTTACCACCTAAATCTACCATACTCAATTGCAGATTAGACCCACTACCAGCAAATTCTGCCAATTGTAGCTTAGTTGCATCACTTTGACGAATAGCATTTGATACAACAAACTTAGTTAAATTATTCTGTTTTAATTCCTCACCTTTAACCCACACATCTTTAGGAAAATCAACTTTTATCTGTTGGTTGTCTTCTAAATTAATACTTACTTTTTCATCACTAAAACTGCTAATAGGTTGTGGTTCATTCCAAACAACCTGAAAAGCACTTTCTAACCTGCGGTCAAACTCTCGATATTCATTAGCAATGACAGAGCCAGGTGCTAAAAGTGTAGTTGCACCTGTGCGAATATCCCATTTATTCTTAGAAAGTTGGAATACTTGTTTTAACTCAGACATTGCCACTTTCAATGTTGGCGCATCCTCTGCCAACGGTTCCTTGCGGTTGATTAACGTTAAACTGCCCAAACGCCCATTTTTACCATCACTACCATTGCTTCCCCTGCTACCATCCCTACCATCTGTGCAGTTGAAAGTACGATTTTTGCATTTGTAGTCAGGACTACCAGGAGTACCAGTGCAAGTTTTAACTTCCCAGCGTTCCCTCCTGCACTCACAACCATATCCAGCATTGCCACCACGTCCTGCACGTCCGCCTTCTCCGCCATTAGCGCGAACCAATATTTTCCTTAAATCTGCCGGATTAGAGTAGTAAACAGTCAACGAACCGCCATCACCGCCTTTACCACCATTACCACCGCGTCCCCCATCACCACCGTTAGCTGCACGCAGGTTGCGCTCAACATCTTGGGGTTGTCTACCACAAAAGGCATCGTCACCATCATCGCCATCTTCCGCATCTTGACCATCTTCACCTGATAGCTCTAAATTTACGCTCTCACCATCAGCAGAAATAGTTTGGCTATCACCGTTTCTACCAGATTTACCTGCGCGTCCGCTATTACCATCTTGTCCATCCCTGCCAAAATCTCTGTCCTGACCCCAAGCAATTAACGGACAGAATATTGATTGAGTAGGTGGAAGGAAGTCAGGGAAGGTGAGGATAATTAGAAATATAGGTAGCTTAGTTAACAGATGCGTAGGCATTAGATGTTATCCTCTTGAGGGCTAACAGTTTTTGCGTTTAATTGATTCGCTAGCAGCCTGTAAAGTTCCCCCAATGGGTAGATGAATTGTAAATATTTTTGTAATTACGCATAAAACCTAGTAGAGACGCGAGATTTCTCGTCTCTACAAATATAGTGCGGGCATATTGCCCGCTTGAAATTTTGCGTAAGTCTTATATAGCGAGAGATCGCTACCATACTTAACTACGTTATTGATGAATTTTGGCAGCCTTAAGCATATGGTAAGAAATGAGTAGCTGAGTGATAGCTAGAGGATAACTTTGGAGAGTTTCACCAGTTGTACCGATCAGTTTGCCAATATCTGGGTTGCCTTGCATACTACAGTAAGGGAGAAGGTCAGGAATATCATTACATAGCATCCTCTCTATTTCTAATACTTGGTTGCTAGTGGCATGACCATCAACTTCCAGCACATCTACAGGTTTGCCCATATCTCGCTCTAGTTCCAGACGAACAGCATTCCCATCGCTATTACTGAGATGTAAAATCTTTGTCATGTCTGGATGTGGAATAGTGGGTCTAAGTACCAAACGCACATTCAGTTCAGTATTACTTTCCTCTGGCTCATCACTAGGCGGGTAAAAACTAACTACTATATCTGACCACTCACGTTGAGGACGAATAAAATTCTCAGAGTCAGATTCACGCTTTCTAAGTTGTTCAATAACTTCGGCTTCACTGTAGCCACGTTTGCGAGTATCGCGCTTGACTTTCCACTGAGTTCGTAAAGACTCAGGTGGTGCTAAAAATACTTTAACGTCATAACAATCCCGCGCAGCCAGAGTAGAATAACCAAGCAATCCCTCGATAATTACAAACTTCCTGGGTTGAATATATTCTGGCGCTTCTAATGTACCGCTTGTATGACCGTAAATTGGCTTGAGGATTGGTTGTCCATTTCGTAGCAGCGATAAATGCTGCTCCATAATATCCACGTAGTTACAGTCAGGATGCAACGCCGAAATTCCATTTTCTGCACGTTGACGGCGATCGTACCGATGATAATCGTCAGTACAAATAATTGTGACATTCTCCTCACCCACTACCTGAGCAATTCCCTGGGTTAGTGTTGTCTTACCAGCCGCGCTGTCACCGACGATACCAAGGATAATTGGACGATGGCTCATAATTCCTCTTGTAGTTGGGGATAAGTCCAGTGATGGACTGTAAATAATTGAACTTTTGTTACAACTTCTCAGTTAGGCAAAGCGATGATGATCAATCAGCCGTTTGAGATCCACAGATAATACATCAAACCTAGCAGAAGTTAGCGCCGTGTTTGCCTTTCATGCCCTTGATAACATTGAACCATAGGCATAACCCGTCTGTGCGATCGCACGAACAACACTTTGTAACTCCTCAGATAACCAATTGTGATACTGAGAGTAAACAGGCAAACGGGGTACTAACTCCCATCCCGCAGGTTGTAAAATTTCACTTAATTTTTGATAATTAGGATGTGGATAATCAGGATTCACCTCATCTTTAGGGCTAATTCCCCCTAAATCTCTAGCACCAGCATCTAAACAAGCTAATAACCAACTTGCATCTGTAACTAAATTTGGTGGAATTTGGATAGTAATATCGGACGATAAAATCTCACGCGCTTTGGCAATTACTTCTGGTAACTGATATAAATCGAACCCTGTCGCATTCCATGTTTGTTGACTTCCAGGGCTATGAGGTTGCAAGATTACCTCTTGTATATGTCCCCAACGTTGATGAATTTGAGAAATTGCCTCTAAACTTTCCCACCAATCTTGCTGTGTTTCCCCAATTCCTAGCAATAACCCAGTTGTAAACGGAATTTGCAACTCACCCGCCCATTCCAACTGTTGCAACCTTATTTCTGGTAACTTACTCGGCGCGTGTTTATGAACAGTATCTAGCAGTTTAGGCGTTAACTGCTCCAGCATTAGCCCCATTGAAACGTTAACTTTTTTCAACTGAGCCATTTCTTCATAACTTAAAATTCCAGCATTGGTATGAGGTAAAAAACCCAAATCCAGCGCCAATTCACATAAATCATAGATACGCTGAAACCAACCTGCCCGTCGTGAAGACTGAGGATGCACCTCACCACTCAAGATGAGAATTTCACAAACACCCTGAGAATGAAGCGGTTTTAAAACTGCCTCTGCTTGTAACAAAGTCATCCAAGGACTTTTTCCTGGATCACTACGAAAATTGCAGTAACTACAGCGATTGAAGCACTCGTAGGTAGGAACTAAGGTATAAGCAGGACTATAAGTAACAGTTCGGGAACCTGGATAAAGCATAAAATAACAAAAACTAATAACTGCAATAAATAAACTAAATTGTCAATTTGTTAAGAATACCTTTACAAAAATCAACATAGGGGTTAATGTATTAATAACAGGTCACAAAACAACCTGCTTTGAACCAAGAAAATTAAATCGCCATTATCCACAAATGACTACAACCATTCAACGTCGCGAAAGCGCCAACGTTTGGGAACGCTTCTGTGAGTGGGTCACCAGCACCGAGAACCGCCTCTATGTAGGTTGGTTCGGAGTATTAATGATCCCTACCTTACTGAGCGCCACCATTTGCTTCATCATCGGATTCATCGCTGCACCTCCAGTAGACATCGACGGAATCCGTGAACCAGTAGCTGGTTCATTGTTGTACGGCAACAACATCATCTCCGGTGCAGTAGTACCTTCCTCTAACGCAATCGGTCTGCACTTCTACCCAATCTGGGAAGCAGCCAGCTTAGATGAGTGGCTCTACAACGGCGGCCCTTACCAGTTGGTAATTTTCCACTTCTTGATCGGTATCTTTGCATACATGGGTCGTGAATGGGAATTGTCTTACCGCTTAGGTATGCGTCCTTGGATCTGCGTAGCATATTCAGCACCAGTAGCAGCAGCCACAGCAGTATTCTTGATCTACCCAATTGGTCAAGGTTCATTCTCTGATGGTATGCCATTAGGAATCAGCGGAACATTCAACTTCATGTTGGTATTCCAAGCAGAACACAACATCTTGATGCACCCCTTCCATATGTTAGGTGTAGCAGGTGTGTTCGGTGGTTCCTTGTTCAGTGCCATGCACGGTTCTTTAGTAACCTCTTCTTTGGTGCGTGAAACCACCGAGATCGAATCACAAAACTACGGTTACAAATTCGGTCAAGAAGAAGAAACCTACAACATCGTTGCAGCCCACGGCTACTTCGGTCGCTTGATATTCCAATACGCATCATTCAACAACAGCCGTAGCTTGCACTTCTTGTTGGGAGCATGGCCAGTAGTAGGTATTTGGTTTACCGCACTGGGTATCTCCACAATGGCGTTCAACCTCAACGGGTTCAACTTCAACCAGTCAGTGGTTGACTCCCAAGGTCGTGTAATTAACACCTGGGCAGATATCATCAACCGCGCCAACTTGGGTATGGAAGTAATGCACGAGCGCAATGCTCACAACTTCCCTCTAGATTTGGCTGCTGGTGTTGAGGCTCCTGTTGCTCTTACCGCTCCAGCTATCAATGGTTAATTTTTAGCCCTCTAGCTAATCAAAAAAGCGTCTCCTTTTCGGGGGCGCTTTTTTATTGCCTGTTATTTATAGCAGTTAGCAGTTAGCTTTTTAAACGGAATGGTTACTATAGTTTATAGATAAAAATTGGAGATAGGAAAACGGTTTACACACGCCCATTAGCTCGATTAATTGAGCAATTACAACGCTTACCTGGAGTTGGCCCTAAGACTGCTCAAAGGTTGGCTTTACATATCCTCAAGCGATCGCCCGCAGAGGTAGAGGAACTAGCTAAAGCCTTGGTTGAGGCAAAAAAGCAAGTTGGTTTGTGTCAGGTGTGTTTTCACCTCTCTGCTGAACCAGTTTGCGAAATTTGTCGTAACCAAAACCGCGATCGCACTACTCTCTGTGTGGTTTCTGATTCCCGCGACGTGATTGCTCTGGAAAAAACACGGGAGTATGGTGGCAAATATCACGTTTTAGGTGGCGTAATTTCTCCAATGGAAGGAATTGGGCCAGATCAATTGCATATTCAATCGTTGGTACGACGAGTTAGCCAGCGAGAAATTAAAGAAGTGATTATTGCAATTAGTCCTAGTGTAGAGGGTGAAACTACAACACTTTATGTAGGTCAGTTGTTAAAGCCTTTCACAAAAGTAACGCGGATAGCTTTTGGTTTGCCGATGGGTGGTGATTTAGAATACGCCGATGAGGTAACTTTAGCGCGTGCCTTGGAAGGAAGACGAGAGTTAGATTAGAAAATTGCAATACCATTTATAGCAGTCAGCAGTCAGCTATCAGATGATAGCTACGCCACGGAGTAGAGCGCCTACAGCTTTAATCATGCGCCAATGCTTGCAATGGGTTTCAGAATAAAAAATCTCCGCGCCCTATCTGGCTACGGCTATATTTTACAGCCACAAATATAGTGCGGGCATCTTGCCCGCGTTTGTTTGGTGTAAGTACTCTACAAATTTACTATCCTTTAAGTCACTAGATTACTAATTAGGATCACCTGCAAATCTTTGCAAAATTTCCTGGCAACTAATTCCTTGTTTGACCCAAATTTCTGCTTGCTCAATTTGTGGCGCTAATCCTACTAAAAAATGATTGCATTTAGAATTAGTTTCGTTATTGCTACCCGAATTAATCCTTAAATCAGTAGCACAAGCACGCAGATTTTTACCTGCCCAGCGTGCAAACCAAGCAGCTATAAACCCAGCTTCCAAATGATGAGATGGTAATTGTCCTAATTCCACACCGATCTCAGTTCCTAAACCCAAAGCAGAGCTATCGGTTGTAACTTTAATAAAACCTTGCTCTCGATAAGAAAAGTCTAAACTTAAGCTACCGAAACCATGTACTGCCCATACTTGCCGCATCATTACTAAAAATTCTACAGCATTCATTTGGGGGATGGTTGTATTGTAATAAGACTCAACTTCATTTCTAATGCGATCGTAGAAAGAACCACCCCACCAAAAACCAAAGGTATATAGTGCTAAAGGCGCAGCTTGTCCTGTTTCCGCACGTAAAGCTTGATGAATACTGCGTAGTAAAGTTTCAGGAATTGCTAACAGTCGATTTCCTTGGCGGGTAGACAGTAGTCCTGTTGCTGGATCAGACTTAACGTAAGCCCTTGGTGCAAAATAATTTGCTGGAATACGTGAACTCGTCATGGGAATTTCCAATGGGGAGATTATTTTCCGAAATTTTTGCCTGATTTTAGAACCTGACGGCTGATAGCTGATAACCGAAGGCTTACCTCAATTCAGTATTATTGGCTCAACCATTCGTGAGCAATTTTTAAATAAGGCATGAGCAAGCTAGAATTTTCTGGAGGCATTTGTTCTTGAACAGCTTTTTGTAGTAGCTGATAAACTTGATCGTTGATCTTTTGGTGACGCAAAGCACGCATGATGTTTTGCATCCAGTAGAGTAAACGATCCTTAAGTAATTCTTCATCTTGCAACAACATTGCAGTTGCAGAGTAGCGCAATACTACAGAGATATCTCGGCTGCATTTCTGTAAGACATCTTCCGACAATGGCTTGGATAAAAATGGAATTCCTTTTTGGAATTTTTTCAAAGTTTTGCCAATAATTTCTGCTTCTCTTGCTTGCACTAAATCGTAGGTTTCGCGACGCTTTTGCCAAGATGCGATCGCTTGATCCAAAACTTGCAGGTCTTGAGAACTAATATAAGAACCATCAGAGCGTTCTAAAACATTTTCTAGCAGAGTAATCATGGTTGGTACTTAGCGATAATAATCAACTTAATTGCTAATCTGGAAAATCATTTAACAAATCTTCAAGTAAACTTAAATCTTCAGCTTCTATCGGGAGATTTGTATAATTATCAACCTCCCAATTCATTAACTGAAATAAGTCTTTGCTAACTAAGCTTTCTAAATTAGCAATATCATCTAACCCTAACAGAAAGCAGGAATTATGGGAAGTAGTAGCTACTGGTTTGACACTGGTAAATGGTTCAGAATCCCACTTGATTGTTTCAATAATATCTTCAGTTGAAGTGGTTTCTGGTATTAGAGATGCTAATTCATCTATTAAAGAATATCCATTTGTATTACTGCTGTGGTTAATAGAATCCCATGAAATTAAATTTATTAAATTTTCACTGGATATAAATTCTAAATCATTGACGTTATCCAACCCCAAAATAAAAGGAGATTTAACTAGGGTGCTGCTAACTTGTCTTTCTAACTTTTTCTGATTAAGGGATGGTAAATCTAAATTTTCCACCCTATCTGTTGACTGACTATTTTTTCTGCTTGTTAATATCTCCTGATTAACCGATATTTGAGCTACAGCAGTTTGCTGAGGCTTTTCAACAACTAACTTAGGATTTTTCCTAAATAAGTTTGTTACCCATTCTTGTAAACCGCTCCAAAAATATTTCCTCTTGGTCATTTAAATATCCAAACCTTGTTCTTTTGGTAATTCTTTAGAATTAAAACGCTTCTCAATATCTTTAGCAGTTGCTCCAGAAGTGAGCCAAAATTCTGCTGCTTTAATCCGCTTTTCCGATCCAATCAAAAAACGGCAAAATGTATTTCCCATTGAATAGCACTGAATTTCTGTACTACTTAACGTTTTTTCAAATGCAACAGAAAAGAACCCAGCGAGTAAACCAGCATAGAGAAAACAAACAGGTTTACCAACATTGCCTAAAGTTTTAGCAACTGCTGAGTCGTACAAATCAATAAATAAAAATCCTTCTTTAATTGAGGAAAGATCAACATTCCATTTTCCCCAACCTTGCGCCGTTAAAGGCCACCACCAAGTTTCTAAAGCAAATCTGAGGTTAGATTTTTTCAGAGTTAAATTATAGTCTTTTTCAAACCAGACATCAAACTCCTTAGCATCCTGGGTTCCCCATTCTTTACCAATTAAGTACATCAGCCATCCTGATGCTTCTCCTACTTCATGCTCTAAGCCTTTTTGCAAGCCGACAATAAAATCTTCAGTTGTTAATAAATTTTGTTGGGAATTCCAATCAAAAATAGTTCCTTGCTCGGTATCAAAATTGAAAAATTTGTAACGGCTATAGTGGGAGGCTTTACTTAGAGGTGGTAAAGCACCGATTGGAGTTGATTGGGTAGTAGATGTCATATTTCTATTAATTTTTACTTGGTTTATCTAATAAACTCGGCTATTCCTGATGGAGAAAGCGCTTCTAGTAAACTTGTTTCCAATGTGGAATCAATTTTTGCCATTTTCTCTAAGGCAGAACGTAGAATTAATTTACCTTCTTCAACTAACACCTCTCCTGTTAACGGGTGAACAATATTTTGATTTGCTCTACGACCAATGAGGTTTTTCAATTCTCCCAAAGAACCAACGTACATTCCTGACGGAACTTCTACGACAACACCATCTGCCAAAATCCGAGTTTGACAGGCTAGGCGAGAATTGGGTTGAGCAGTGGTAATAAAACTCAGGGTAAGACGCTCTTGCTCACTAGAAGGGTTGAGATTTTCCATGCCTGTTTTAATATACACATGACAAGTTGCACATCGTCCTTGAGCGCCACAGGCTTGAATCACATTCATTTCTTGCTCGATTAAAATTTTGAGCAAATTTTCATTTTTTTGTACCTCAATGTCTTGGTTAAGTGGTTGTAGCTTTATTTTCACTATGACTACCTGGTGTTAGATATGGGGGAAGAAATTAGTAAATCAATTTCAGGAGAGAGGTGTTTTGTTCGTAGTAATTTGGGAAAATCTACTACAACCCGTTGGCATTCTTTCATAAATGCTCTACTCCAAAGTTGTAAACTCTTAAATTGTTCAATAGTTAATAATTCATTTTGCGGGCTATTAGATAAATATTCAATTTTTCCCCAATGGTTAACACTCCATTCATTCAGCCAAGGATTTGATTCAATTACTCTGTCGCGAGCTTTGTTCCAATAATTTCCTATTACTAAAGCTCCGAAGTAGCGGTTACTATACTGTGTCAAATCATTGAGAGCGATGACGGCATCTTCTAATTTTATCGTTTCTTGCTGACTATCGAGATGCTTAAGTGCCGAGAAGATTTCTTCTAAAGGGGGAACTGGAGGTAATGGAATTTCTTCTGATAACTGTTTTTCGGATTGAGTTTGTACTACCTTGTCAATAGTCGCAATTAGCTGATCAAATGCTTGAGGATAGCTACTAACAACTCCATTAATACCTTGCTTTGTTGCCCAGCTTTTAAAGAAATCATTTACTATAGGTTGATTGACTAGCAAAATAATTGGTAAATTAGCCCATTGACAGCGACATTTACGATAAACTTCAAGACAGTTGATATCAGGGAGAGTTCCTAGTATTAATATATCAGCTAATTCTTGTTTGCAAGTGGTTATTAACTCTTCATATGTAGAGCAAATTCTAACCAAGTATGTGGTTTTTTTTAATTTTGTTAAAAGCGGGTGAAAGATAATTGGCTGGGATTCTGCCAAAACCAATCTTGGCAAATGTTGGTTATTATTGCTGATCGTTGGAACCGTAGGTTCCTGATTAGGAATGTTCATTGCCAATTGTTGCATTGGTTTTTGTTAATCAACAGCAAAATGAGGCTTTATTACCTCGGTGTGCAAGTAGATGGCGTTGATATATACTGATTTATCCGAAGCAAAACTTGGGTTATACAACCAGTGCTTTATGCTTAATTCTAATTTAATTTTAAGAAAATTAATTTGAAAAACCAGTGAAAAGGTTAATTAACCTAGAAAATATATTACAGGCAGAAAGTAGGAAAATGATAAAACTTAAACTAACTTAAAATTTCTTCATTAAACTTAAATATTTCTTAAGTAAAGATAAGTTTGTTCCCAGTTGGTTCATTGGTGGAGCCAAGGGTAATAAATATTGACTATCGACTCAGCAACTTTTCTAAGATGTCTTGAGTAATGATTCCATTCTGTGCGACTAAGAGTTCGCCACTAATGGGGTGAATGATGTTCTGAGGGGCGCGGCGATCTTTGAGACGTTCAAAGATTTGATTTAATTTTTTAGCAGCTTTATTGTTGAGGTAACAGACTGCTCCATCTCTGATGACATTTGTTTGACAGGTTAAGCGATATTTTTCTGGATCTTTGCGAGTGTTCTGAAGGGTTGTAGCTTCCAAAGGCTTCATTGGACTAAGTGCTGCTTGCCCTTCAAAAATCTGTAATGCACAGGTTCCACAAGTTCCCTGTCCACCACATACAGCATCTAGCTCGACTTTGGCTCGTTTTAGCGATCGCAGTAATACTTCTGTTTCAGTCACATTTAGATTAATTCCTAAAGGTTCTACCCTTATTTGTGGCATATTGTCAAGTTAAACAAAGAATAATTTTTTTAAAAAAGCGATCGCGTAGCGACTCCGCAGGAGTATCGCGCTTCACAACAGCTAAAATACTTTTCCACAAGCATAGCGAGTAAAGAAGCCTCTGGCAAACGAGGACTGAGTGCTGTGAGTATAGAGGCGCAGAGTAGGCGGACACCAAGACTGAAGTGAGGAATCAGGAGTCAAAATTATTAATGCTGCCCTACTACTGCTTTCCAAAATGCTTCTGTTCTTAGACAATCAAAGCGATAGAACGCGCAACGGTTACTCAAGAATGGATGCACAATTATTTGTGAATGGAATTGCGGTGGGCAGTATTATTGCTCTCGCTGCTGTGGGATTAACGCTTACATACGGGATTTTGCGGCTTTCCAACTTTGCTCACGGCGACTTTATGACATTGGGTGCTTATCTCACTTGGTTAGCTAATAGAAGTGGGGTAAATATCTGGTTATCAATGATTGTAGGTGCGCTTGTTACTGTTGGGGCAATGTTGTTGTGTGAAAAGGTGCTGTGGAAACCGATGCGCGATCGCCGTGCCGATGGTACAACCCTTATTATTATTTCCATCGGGCTTGCCTTATTTATCCGCAATGGCATCATCTTAATTTGGGGAGGAAGTAACCAAACCTACGATTTACCCATTGCTTCTGCTTTATCAATTGCGGGGTTGAGGATACCACAAAATCAGCTTATTGTGATGGGTTTAGCTGTAGTAGCAATTTTGGGTCTACACTTTCTGCTGCAAAATACCAAAATTGGTAAAGCAATGCGGGCTGTAGCGGATGATATTGATTTAGCGCGTGTAACAGGGATTAACGTTGAGCGTGTGGTGTTGTGGACTTGGGTGATTACTGGTATTTTTACTGCCTTGGGAGGGTCAATGTATGGACTCGTTACAGGCGTGCGCCCGAACATGGGTTGGTTTTTGATTTTACCAATGTTCGCCTCAGTAATTTTGGGTGGAATTGGCAACCCTTATGGTGCGATCGCAGGCGCTTTAGTAATTGGTATCGCCCAAGAACTTAGCGTTCCTCTACTGGGGTCACAATACAAGTTAGGGGTAGCACTCCTAATTATGGTTTTAATACTGCTGTTCCGTCCCCAGGGCTTGTTTAAAGGCACAATTTAAAACAATCGGCTTGCTTGCAAGAAGTCTAATTAAGGATGAAGGATGAAATCGTGTTTAAGTGAGAGTCAAGAAAAACAGAACTATCATTAGCAATTTCACCCTTCATACTTCTTAATTCACAGCTTGATTGCCTGTGGTGTTAACTACGGATTTAGTAGGTGGAAGTAAATTCCTGCAACCAAGAAGTTACCAGCTAACAAGATCAATAAAACAGTCGTACGAAAGGGGTAGGGAGGATTGCTGGTTTTGGGAACGGAACCTGTGGGTTTCTTTGCTTGAGCAGTCATAGGGTAAACTCCTAATTTATTTTCCTTACTAAGAAATACCAAAGAGCGTTCCCTAATAACACAATCCATCAGGGATATTTTTGAAAAAACTTCAAAATCAGGCACTCTCACCAGCGTGGTAGGAACTGCGTACTAATGGCGCAGAACGGACATGAGCAAACCCTAGAGCGCTTGCGATCGCACCTATACGCTCGAATTCTTCTGGTGTCCAGTACTTTTGCACTGGCAAATGTTCTAAGGAAGGGCGCATATATTGACCCACAGTAATGCGATCGCAACCCGCATTTCGCAGATCCACCATTGCTGCGATAATTTCGGCTTCTGTCTCCCCATGTCCTAGCATCAACCCAGATTTAGTTGGGATAGTCGGGTCAATTTCTTTTACAAAACGTAACACATTGAGCGATCGCTCATACTGCGCCCCCCGCCTCACTCTTCCTTGCAACCGTTTTATTGTCTCAATATTGTGGTTGTAACAAGCAGGTTGAGCCTTAACTACCGTCGCCACCCGTTGGCGTTGTTGCTCTACCTGGGTTATTTCACCAGAAATACGACCACCCCAAAAATCCGGTGTTAGCAACTCAATCTGTGTTTCTGGGTTTAGCTGACGGATTGCCGCCATCGTTTTTACAAACCAACCCGCCCCTTGATCCGGTAAATCATCCCTAGCTACAGAAGTTAGCACCACATAGCGCAAGCCTAGTAACTGCACAGACTCCGCAACCTTTTGTGGTTCTTGCGGATCTAAAGGCATAGGCGCATGACCTTTATCCACCTGGCAAAAAGCACAAGCACGGGTACAAGTTTGCCCCATCAACAAAAAAGTTGCTGTCTTTTGGGAATAACACTCGCCCCGATTAGGACAGCGACCTTCTTCACAAATTGTGTGAATTTGGCGCTGCTTAATAATTTTTTGTACAGTCGAAATCTCACTGGCTTTTCCAATTGAGCGTTTTAACCAACTTGGTAGCGCCTCAATTTGCGAAGCTTGCGCGCCGCCTAGCGGCGGTCGCCACTCAGCTTTATCTGCTTGGTTTGTCAAATAATGATTTGTTTCTGTAGGCAAATCCATAAATGTTCCGGTGGGCTAACAACCCAGTGAAACTCTTAAATCAGGACTTACGCATTTTAACGACAAATATAACGGTTTAGGGACTGGAAGCTTATAGCTTTTTTCTTGGCCGCTTTCGCACCACAGTAGCAGATGATATTTTGAACGGTTTGGCTATTATTAAAATCAGCTTCTCCTCCTGTAGGTAGAGAAAATTTTCTAAAGCTGTAAAATAAGTTATTCCCAATTAATGTTCCCTGGTTAATTTGGCAGATATTGCTACTACAGGTTAGCTGAGAAGGCGTAGGTAAGCTATAATCAGATATGATATAGTTTGCTTTTACAGAATCAGAAAAAAAATTAGCAAAAATTAAAATAAATCCCCAAAAATGAAAAACGGCTTTTGTCTTTGGTTGTTTCTATTTTAAATTTTAACCTCACAAGATTTTTTCGTGGTGAATTACCTGAACTACTGCTTTAAAACTGTTGCTATAAGTGCTAAGTTTATTCATATCTATTGACAAGTTAAGTGGAAATTTATTAACAATTTTTTTAAGATTAATTAGACAGAACAAAGCTATCTAGGCTATTAAGTATAATTACTTATTTAACTTACAAAGCAAACTCTCGTAGATTAGTGTTAGCCTGGGATAGTAAGCTAGTCATACTTTATTAATACCCACTTACTCAAATGTTTAGCTACAAGATGCGATCGCTCAATTGAGTTAATCAATTGCCACAGTGTAAATGTTAGTACGGATATTGATAACTGTCTGATGATATTTGCTAATCGTCTTAGTTTTTTGCCCAATGGTAGAAATATAGTTATTGTTTATGTAACAAGATAATATTTATTTACAACTTAGTTTACCAGATTCCTAAATTCCGCGTGGATGACAACTAGGTTAATTATATAATTTTAAAGCAGCTTAAATGAGCTTGGCGTATTTTCTACCTCTATTTTGCTTTTTAATTACCTGTATAAGGAGCTAGCCGTGGCGGGTCAAAAAATTTTGGTAATAGATGACAGTGGTGTAATTAGAAGGACTGTCAAAGATATGTTACCTGCGGGTAACTTTGAAGTGTTAGAAGCTAAAGACGGTGTAGAAGGGCTGAATTTAATTCGTCAGCAGCACCCAAACTTGATTATGTTAGATTTCATCTTGCCTAAAATGAGTGGTTGGGATGTATTTCAGCATATTCAAGTTCAGCCGGAACTACAGAAGATTCCTCTAGTAGTCATGTCAGGTCGTAAAGAAGAGGTGACACAAAAAATTTCCGAACCATTTGAATATTTTGAATTTATTGAAAAGCCTTTTGATAAGAAAGTACTGGTTGACGCAATTAAATCAGCAATGGTTAAAGCTAAGAAACCACGTCAGCCAGTTGCGACAGCAGCTACTACTTCAGCAGCAGCCCCGGAACCAGTGGCTTCTCAAGCTGGATCTGCTGAAATTCAACAATTAAATCAAAAAATTACTAAAATGCAAGGTGAGATTGATAATTTAAAGAAACAGTTAGCCCAGGTTGTAGGTTTGATTAAACAAAAGTTAAAGTAGTTATTTATTATTCTTGCCATCACTAGCTGTAGGCATATTGTCAAATCAAGTGCCAACTTCAGGATAAATTGCTTTTACCATCATTCGGGCAATCTGTTTCATCTTAAAATTAGCTTCCCAACCCAAATACTGTTTTGCCTTCGCAGGGTTTCCTCTGCTGATGGCAATATCAGTTGGTCGGAATAAACTTTGATCAGTAATAACATATTTGCGCCAATCAAGATCTAAACAAGCAAATACTTCAGCTACAAAGTCTTCTAATTTCTGCGTTTCTCCTGTAGCAATAACGAAATCATCTGCTTGCTCTTGCTGTAGCATCAGATACATTGCCTCGACATATTCTTGCGCCCATCCCCAGTCACGCTGAATAGAGATATTTCCCAAATAAAGCTTTGCAGGTTTACCTTGAGCAATCTCGCAGGCAGCAGAAACAATTTTTTGAGTTACAAATCGTTTTGGGCGTAGAGGCGACTCATGGTTGAAAAGTATACCAGAGCAAGCAAACAAGTTGTAAGCTTCTCGGTAGTTAGCTACTTCCCAAAAAGCTGCGGCTTTAGCTACACCATAAGGACTACGAGGGCGAAAGGGGGTTGTTTCATCTGCTGCCTTGTCCCTATTATCCCCAAAACACTCACTAGAACCAGCGTTGTAAAACTTAATTTTACCGCCTGTGAATCGAATTGCTTCTAATAAGTTGAGAGTACCAAGGGTAATACTCTCCATTGTTTCTACAGGCTGATCAAAGGATAGTCCTACAGAAGTTTGCCCCGCTAAATTATAAATTTCATCAGGCTGTACTTTATGGATTACTTGTAAGACACTACGAAAATCAGTCAAAGCCATTGACTCTACTTTCACTTGGTTGCGAATACCTAATCGTTCTAGATTTTGAAAAGAAGAAATTTGGGCATCACGCGATGTTCCCCATACAAGATATTTTTTAGTCAATAGCAACTGAGCTAGATAAGCTCCATCCTGTCCTGAAATTCCGCAAATCAAGGCTGTTTTCATGGCTTTTTTAGAGGAATAGGCTATTTTAAGTATTTTATTGGTATTAGATTTATTTAATAGCCAGCCACGTAGAGGCGGGTTTAGGAAATTATCTTTATCTGGGAACATAAAATTATTTCCTAAACCCGCCCCTATAGATTGTTGATCTCTCAGCGAGTTGAACGAAACTGATTTACAACTTGGTCTAATCCTACTGAATGAGAAGCTTTGAAGAGTATGCGATCGCCTGCTTGCACTAATTGATTCAACCGTTCTACAATCTCTGCATGAGTAGAAAAGCTTTCAGTGGCAATACCTTCAGCACCTTGAACAATTCCTTCGGCTTCTGGATCATTTACTAACACTAGCAGAGTATCCAGATTTAGTTCCCGTGCAGTTTCTCCGACTTTGACGTGAAATTGCAGAGATTTTTCGCCTAGTTCCTTCATAGTGCCTAAAACTGCAATATGACGTTTTCCTGGTGTTTCTGCTAATAAATGTAGTGCTGCTAACATTGATTCTAAGCCAGCATTGTAAGTTTCATCCAAAATCACTACATCATTAGGCAGGTCGTAGCGTTTGGCGCGTCCAGATGGTAAGTTAACTTCTAAACCTTGAGTAAAAGGTGTCCAGTCAATCTGGAAAATTTTAGCAATTGCTAATGCTGCTAGGTAGTTGAGGGCGTTGTGACGACCAGGTAAGGGTAAAGGTAGGTGCATTCCTTCAACCTGAATCGTTTTGGTATCAATTAATTCTCCGTGTATATCTCCACCTTCTAGTCCATAAGTCAAGGTTTTTCCTTGCCAAACAGTTTTAGCGGTTTCAATTAATAATTGGTTGTCCTGGTTGAGAATTGCGATCGCATTTTCTGACATTTCTGCTAATAATTCACACTTGGCTTTGGCGATCGCTTCTTCAGATCCTAAACGTCCAATATGGGCAGTTCCCACATTAGTAATAACACCTAGAGTAGGATTAGCAATTTGTGCTAACTCCGCAATTTCACCAGGGCCACGCATTGCCATTTCAATCACTGCATAGTCATGCTCTGAGCTTAATTCTAGTAATGTTTTAGGAACACCAATTTCATTGTTATAATTTGCTTCGGTTTTCAGTACTTTCCCTTGGCTTGACAAAATTGCTGCAATCAGTTCTTTTGTAGTTGTTTTACCTACAGAGCCAGTTATCGCAATTACTGGGATGGAAAATTGCTTGCGCCACCAATGCGCGATCGCTTGATAAGCTTTTAGGGTATTTTCTACCACTAATTGTGGAATATTCTCAGTAATTTTACGGTGAGTAATTACTGCGATCGCGCCTTTCTCTATCGCTAAATTAACAAAGTTATGCCCATCAAAATTTTCACCTTGCAGAGCTACAAATACTTCACCTGGCTTTAGGCTACGAGTATCAGTATTAATCCCTGCAATCTCTTTAACCAAAATCTCATCTGATAGTTGACTACCTGTGGCAGAAATTATTTCACAGAGTTGAGCGAGAGTTATTTTACAAAACATTTGTCGCACTTAAAGAAAAAAGCAGTGATTCAAATCACATCTAGATATTATCTAGAACAGTTATTTTAGATATAATATTCTGTCTTTATACATTCTTGTGTTGAAATACAAGCTTTACTCAAAGTTGATATTTTCTGCGGAATTTGCGGAAGCGAATTTAGCATCATTCAAGCTATGATTAGCGGGCATCTGATGTTAGAGAAGTATCAAGTATACACTTTTGTTGGAGCGTTACTTAACAACAAGCCGCCTGCAAGCCGATTCTGCTTTGGGGTGAAATCCAAATATACAATCTACTACATTTAGCTAATATCTCAAGGCCCCTAACGTGCTTACGTAGGAGGGTTAACTGAAGTGACTACCTTAACTGCCCAAAATTATTTTCGACAGCCTAGTCAAAGCGAACAGACGCTATATGAGCATCTGCTTTCCTGTGTAAAGCTAGAACCACCTACCAAAGTTTTAGAACGCTTTCGCCGTTTGTTTATTGATGGCATTGGATACCGAGAGCAGCAAATTTGGCTAGCGGTCGAAAATATCATACTCTCCAAGCAGGTAGAACAGGAATTTCCTTACATTCTGAATCGCTGCTGCCATATTCTCATCAACCACTGGCAAATGCACCCCCAAATGCAAGGAGCAATTCCAGAGTTAGTGGCTTTACTAGAAAACCCCCCTACTCCTGGAATTGTCGTGTCTCGGATAGGAAGACGTTTGCGGCTATTAATTAATGCTTTTAGCCAAAGTGAAGAATTCTTGACGCTGCGGCGTTTAGCTCACGTTATTACTCCAACTATAGAAGAGAAGAACGATGATTCTAAACCTTTAGGTAATTTAATCAACCGCTATCCATATTTGTATGAACATTGCCTCCTGAGCGAGGATAGTAGTTACGAACATCAGCAAGTTGTCCGCCAGATTAAAGCACAAATGCAGAGGAGATTTGAGTTTAATTTGTCACAATTTGTAACTTATCAAGTTAGACAAGCTCAAACGCGCCGTAAACCAGGGACACAGGGAATACCACGGATGTTACAGGCTGTGCCTAATCCTACACTATTGAGCGATCGCGAACTTGGTATTGCTTTAAAACACTTTGTTGGCAAAGTCGAAGGAAATTATAGCTACCGAGATTTAGCTCATCGTTTCATCAGCCACGCTAGTCAAGTAGAGTCATTTAAGGTCTTTAAAGATGACTTCTATGAATACCTAACTTCGGGAATCAACCCAGGCTACGGAAAACGTCAATTCAACGATAAATTATATAGCTATTTAAAAAACATCCAGCCTAGCAACGATTATCAAAAACCCAATGAATTAATGATTGTGCGCTCCTGTAGTCAGGTGTTAAATCATTTAATTGTCGAAAGTCAACAAAAACCTAACCACTTTGTATTTGTTGATTTAATTTCTAATGTTGGTTCTACATTCACTACAGGTTTACTGCTAAAAATTGTGCTAATTTGCGGTAAAGTTAAACCTTATTTAGAAAAAAGATTTGCAATTTTATTTAAACATTACGAATCATTTTCGAGAGACGGTGTACCATGGCTGGTCAAAGTTTTAGAAAACTTGAATGTTGCTTTTAGTATCCACTTTGGAAAAGCCGATGTGTCTTGGCTTCAGCAAATTATGTAATATTGGGGATTGGAGATTAGGGATTGTTAATTGTTAATTGTTTATTGTTATAAAGATTCATTGCCTTTTCAACGCCTTGTTTGATGCTGATTTCTACTGCATCAGACGCAATTTTTAATACTTCAGATATGATCTGATTTTCATCTGCCGAAAATTTGCCTAAGACGTGGGAGACTGAGTTTTTTTCAGCACTAGATCGACCAATACCAATTCGCAATCGGGCAAAGTTATCAGTACCAAGATGAGCGATCGCAGATTTCATGCCATTATGACCGCCTGCTGAACCAGACAAGCGTATCCGCAAGCGTCCTACAGGCAAATCCATATCATCATATATTACTAAGACTGACTCAGGTGGTAACTTATACCAATCTATAACAGCGCGAATTGCTTGCCCAGAAAGATTCATATAAGTAAGGGGTTTAATTAAGCGGATTTTCTCGCCTTTCGGACTACGACCTTCGCCAAACAACGCTTGAAATTTACGATTTTCACTTAAAGAAATTTGCCAGGAACGCGCTAAAGCATCAACAGCTTCAAAACCAATATTATGCCTTGTTTGGTCGTACTTGGGTTCAGGGTTTCCCAAACCTACAATTAATTGAGGAATTACTAAAGATTTCTCTTGTTGTTTATTATCTTTTTTCCCTTGGTTATTGCTAGTTGTCATTGATAATTGATAATTGTTCATTGATAATTGGTAATTGATCATAGGCGCGTTGAACACAGTCACCTAAAGACACGCCATCAGTGTAGTTACTACATAGATATAAACCAGGTAGTTGTGCCAAATCTTGATTGATTTGGGCTAAACGCCGATGATGACCCAAAGTATATTGAGGAATTGCACGCTTCCAGAGATGTACTGCGATCGCTTTTGGAGGTACATCTTGTTTAAGCAAAACGCGCTGCAAGTCTTGATGGACTGCTTGGACTAATTGCTCGTTGTCTAGATTACCCACTTCTGGATCTGTCGCACCGCCAATAAAATTAGTCAGCATTTGCCAACCTTGAGGCGATCGCCCTGGGAATAAGCTAGAAGACCAAATTGTGCCTAGAGTCCGAATACCTTGACCTCGTGGAATTAAGTTGCCAAAGCCTCGTAAGGGAAATTTTAAGGCATCTTGTGGATAAGCTAAGACAACGCAAGCTACTGAGGGATAAGGAATTTCTTTTAAAGCAATACTCGCATTTGGTGCTAGATCGTGCAACAATTCTGCGGTTACATAAGCTGGGGTAGTTAAAACAACAGTGCGGGCTTCTACTTGCTGACTACCTTCTGGTGTAGAAAATTCTGCAATATAGGTTTGATTAGCAGTTTTACGAAGGTGAGTCAAAGTCCAATTCAGCTTGACAGTTTCACCCAGATGCGATGCGATCGCTTTTGGTAGAGATTGTAAACCCTCTTTAAACGACCCTAATTCACCACGGCGAACAGTAGGCAAACTGGGATCTGCTGGCGGTTTCTGTTGCTGGCGTTGCTTCCGTGACAATATTGCTCCAGATACCAGTCCCCCACCCACATTTTCTAGTTGAGCAATCCGCCGAAAAGCTGAACGGGCGCTGAGTTGATGAACATCACCAGCATAAACACCGGAGACAAACGGCGCTACCAGTCGTTCTGCTACTTCTGTCCCTAAATGGCGGTTAAAAAACTGAGCAACAGTTTCCTCGCCTCCTTGCTGGGATAAGTGGTTGCCCATTGCTGGTTTGATAAACCCTAAAGCACCTACTAAAGCCCTAAACTTGCCTGACAAGCTTAATAACTTGGATGTGACTGCTGATGGTGGACTCATCGGTACAGGAAGTAGCTGACCTTTCCAGTAGACAAAACGAGGTAGGCGGTGGTCTGCTAACACCAATTCCTCTCTCAGCCCCACATCTACTGCCAGCTTTAGCAGTGCTGGTGTTGGCGAAAAGCTGGTTGGCCCTTCTTCCCAAAGAAACCCATCCGCCTTACCAGTCGTAATATTTCCGCCAACTCGTTCTTGACGTTCGCACAGCAAAACTTTTCGCCCGTCTTGATGTAAGGCGTAGGCTAGGCTAAGGCCGCTGATTCCGGCACCAATGATTAGAGTATCTACCACTTTTGATTAGTCAGCTAAGAATTAATAACTGCTTATGCAGGATGTTGGAACAACGTTTCTAAATATACACGGGCGCAGGCACGGTAGTTCTGAGAAACTTCTGTTGTTTTGCCATTTCCATTTTGGAGCAAAAACAGTGATAATGCTGCGGCAAATACTCGGTCTTGATCCCAGTTGGGATGAGTGTCTAAGTAACCTTTGAGAGATTCATGCAGTTCTTCGGGAATTTCTGCCAGGATACTGATGCTTGCGCTCATAAAACACCTCTTAAGGTGAAAAGACATGGCAACCTTGGTCACAAGAGGTTTTCAGGGCTAGGTAAAGATGAAGTGTACAGTGCTAATTAGCTTCATCTATGGCACTTCAGCGTTTTTCTAGCTTCTTGCTTCGATTGGTTGGTCGCCTCATTTTCGGTGATCAGGGGGTAGTGTTGTCAATGTTGCGAAATGTTAAAAAGGCTCATAACGAGAACTAATATATAACGAGGCAATAGGATTTTCAAGAAATTTTTGTAATTAATCTTTACATTTAAACATTGATCAGTAGTACTTGCGCTGCCTTGAAGAAAAATCCCCAGCCAGACGGGAATACTGCCTTTAACTGTTCAGACTTGTGGAAAACACCTGATTATCTGTGGAGAACGTTGTTGAGGGTTGGGGAAAGGGTGGGGAAACAGGGAGGAAAGTTTTGGCTAAGAATAAGAATTATCAAGTGAACTACTCACCACTAAATCGGAGTACCGACTATAGCGGGAGCTTCTGTACTCAATGGCGAGTGCCTTAGATTTGACTTGCGCCCCATCTTTGGTCTTACCTCCTCTCCTACAGCAAAGACGGCTGAACCTTCCGCCTGTAGAATCCTGATACCCTCGGCTCTAATGTTTATCGCTGCGTTTCCATCTCTATCGTGATGAGTGCCACAGCTTGAGCAAGTCCACTCTCTTATGTCTAGTGGCATCTCACTAACTTGATCGAAACAATTAGAGCAAAGTTTGGAACTAGGGAACCATCTATCAATTTCTATTAGCTTTCCACCTTTGCGCTCTAGCTTATAAGACAAGAAATTGATAAACCTTCCCCATCCACAATCAGATATTGCTTTTGCCAAATTATGATTGCGTACCATGCCCTTGACATGAAGATTCTCTACTATGACAGCTTGGCTATCGCTGACCAACTTGTAACTAAATTTGTGTAGAAAATCTTGCCGTGAGTTGCTAACTCGTTCGTACACTTTGGCGACAACTTTACGATACTTGTTTCTAGAATTACTTCCCTTTTGTTTACGGGCTAATTTTTTCTGCTTCCGCTTCAGGTTTTTCTCATGCTTGGCAAGGTGTTTAGGGTTGTTATACTTAGACACTTTCTCGCCATCAGTGACAACTGCAAAGTGTTTCAGCCCTAAATCAACACCATAAATCCTGCCTTCTGTTGTAGTTGGATTTTCCACCTCTAATTCAATCAGAATAGATGCAAAGTATTTACCTGACGGCGTTTTGCTAACGGTAACAGTCTTGATTTTTCCCTCAATCGGTCTATGTATTTTGGCTTTTACTATCCCAATATTGCCAGGAAGTTTGACGCAACCATCTACAATTTTGACATTTTGAGGATATTGAATCGACTGTTTACCATGCTTGGATTTGAACTTAGGAAAACCCGCACGTTTCTCAAAAAAGTTTTTGTACGCTGTGGTTAGATTAAGTGTTGTAGCTTGCAAAACTTGGCTATAACAATCAGCCAACCAACAGGTATCTTCTGCTTTTTTGAGGGCTGGTAGAAGTGCATTGAGTGCTGATTGCCTTAGTCCTTTTCCAGTTTCTTTATAAACCTCAACACAATAATTGAGGGCATAATTCCACCACCATCGGGCGCAGCCAAATGTAGCCGCTAGAAGTATTTGTTGCTCTGATGTTGGGTATAAACGGACTTGCACAACCTTATGTAGCACTCAATATCACCTCCTTAACATACCTATTTTAGCACAATATTGATTTAGTAGTAAACATAAACCTGGAATAAATAAAGACCGCCTTATATCCCACCACTAAACGGAGTACCGTTATAGTGGGGGACTTACGGCGGAATAGTTAAAAATTAACAATGACCGATGACCAGCCTTGATTTTAAGTTTATTTCTACGCCTGCTACCTAACGGTTATTGAGTTAAGGCTTTTATTCAGATGTGAGGGTGTGACCTAAGACGGTAAAAACTTGGCGCTGCTCGAATAGTTCAACTAAATCACTATTAATTTTATTTTTGCTGGCTTCTTGTCGGAGGATGTTCAAAGTAGTTTCTACTGATAAACGACGCTTGTAAGGGCGATCGCTAGCTGTTAGCGCGTCGTAGATATCTGCAACTGTTAAAATCTGAGTTTGAATGGGAATATCCTGGTGTTTTAAGCCTTGAGGGTAGCCGCTACCATCCAATTTTTCGTGATGTCCAGCAGCAATTAGGGGCAGATTTTTGAGATGCTTAGTCCAAGGGATACGCTTTAGAAATTCATAAGTATGAGTGACGTGAGCTTCAATGGCTAAACGTTCTGATGGGGTGAGATTACCTCTAGGAATCATTAACTGAAGCATTTCTGATGGTTTAATTAGTGGTTTTAGTTCGCCATCAATGTCGGGATAGGTGTATTGAGATAAATCTGTGAGTTCAATCAAAGCTTCTTCAGTTAATGCCTGAAATTCATTTGTCTGCAAAGCTTCGGGTTCATTAACTTCTAGTATTATTTGCCAATAACGGTTAAGTTTTTTGATGACTTGAGCGAGGTGATTGTCAAATTCTTGTAGCTGATGACATTGGTTACAACCGTTAGTTTGTGCAAAATCTTGATGTTGATGGTGAGGATGCTCTAATAAATGCTTAAATTTATTTTGAGCGCATTCCATTTCTAATGTGCGTTGAGCTAAAGCAAAGCGATGACGAATTATCTCTAGTTGCTCTGGATATAGTTTTTTTTCTTTTATTAAGATATTTTCTGGCACACCTACTTTGCCAAAGTCGTGTAAGATTGCAGCGTAACGAATTTCTTGTAGTTGGCGGTTGTTAAAATAAATTGACCGCAATGAACCATTAGTTACCGCGCTTGCTTCTTCACTTAAGCGTACAGTGAGATCTGCAACTCGCTCAGAATGACCAGCAGTTGAGGGATCTCTTGCTTCAATTATTTGGACAGATGCTTTGACAAAACCATCAAACAGATTTTCAATACTTTGCTGTAGTTGGTTTCGTTCTATGGAAATTGCTGCTTGAGAAGCAAGCGATCGCACAACTCGCTCTTCCCACTGAGAATAAGGTTGAGTGACTTCTACTGCATTCTCTGGTGCGATCAGTATGTCTGGTCTAACTTTACGATTTAATAATTGCAGCACACCAATGATTTCCCCATCTTGGTTCTGCATTGGTAATACCATTACTGAACAAGTACGGTAGTCATAATCTAAGTCAAAGCGGCGATCCATTTGATAGGAAACACCATGCGGTAACTGATAGGCATCTGGTAAATTTAAGCTTTCACCCGTTAGTGCTACATACCCTGCAAGACTTTTGGGAGTTATAGGTATAGCAAATTCCTGAAAATAATTGATGGGCTGAGAATCATTCTGCGCCACCTTAAATAACAACTTAGGAATGGCATCGTTATGGTCTATTAAATATACGCTGCCAGCATCGCTAAAAGTAATTTCTCTACTTTTAGAGAGGATTAAATATAATAATTCCCCTAAATTGTGACTACCTGAAAGTGCTGTGCCAATTGCTAAAAGTTTTTCAATCAAATGGACTTTATGATCTAGTTCTTGGAATTTATCTTGATCATCCTTATCGTTAGGGGGGTATTGAGAAAGAATCATATTTTTTGGTTAACATTTGTAATTGAAGTTTGGTTAGGTACTTATAAAAAATTATTTTTATTGCTGAATCAATTGTTAGGCAGCTAGTTAGTAGGTCAACATAATTAATTCTAAAACCCCGCCACCTGCACCCTCCTCGCCAACAGGGAGGTAGAGATTTTTGAGTTGATATTTTTAAAAGTGGAAGTACTTATCAATAGAACATAAGGCAAACAATCATAATACTTCTTGCCAAAATCAGTTGTTACATCTGTGTGCATCTGTGGTTAATTATCTAAAATCTTACTAAAGCTACCAGGTCTACTCATTAGTTAGATCAGAATATTATTATTCTTTTGATGGTGTTGAAGACGGTTTGGTGAAGCGTTGAATTACAACTTGGATTGCTAAAGCTACCAAACCAACAGTGACTAAACTAAAGACACCTGTTGCTAATGCAGCCGTACCTGTGACTAAAGTGCGAACAGCAACAGCAATATTGTGTGCAACTGTACTGCTAGATGTAACTGGTTTAGCAGCAAAGTTTTGAGCAATTGAGGCTGTAAGAGAGTAAAGAGCGATCGCCATTCCTCCAGAAATCATCGCACCAGTTAAACAACGCAGTGGACTGGTTAAGGTTTCAGTTGCTTCAGTAGAAGTAGGAACTGAGTTTTTATTCGGGGTGAGGTTAGTCATAAATTAAGTTTTTAAGAAAAAAGTGTTGATAATGCTTGCCGAATTTTTGTGCAGGTAGCCCGATTAACTATTTTGATTGTTATAGCAACCGCCAAGGCGCTATTGACAACTTGTAGAGTTAAAACCTAGACAGCGCAAGCCATTTAAAAAGCTAACTGCTAAAAGCTAACTGCTAACCGCTATAATATCAGAGCTTATTTCCATCATATCCAGCTATTTTGACTAAAAACAATTAAACTTCTCCTTAAATTTAATTGAACCTCAACCCCAGATGATGGCGACAAAGGGTATTTAATTGTTTTTGACAGAAGAAGCAACCTGGATGCCTGTATTACAGAAACGAGCTACCCACAAATCTAAATCAGGATGATTCATTATTGTCTTAACTTGCTCTTTAATTTGTTCAGCTTGAAGTTGAGACTCTACTAATGCAAAAACTGTTGGCCCAGATCCCGACATCATAGTTGCTGCGCCAGTGCTTTGAAACGCTTCCCTTAATTGCAAAACTTGAGGATAAGCTGGTAAGACGACTTTTTCTAAGTCATTGTGGAGTAATTTACCAATTTGCGCTTCATCTTTATGAGCGATCGCATTTACCAGTGGGCCAGAATGTACTCGTGCAGAGCGGGATTTTAAACTAACTGTATCAGAAACGTAGGAACCGCCAAACTGTTGTCGGTATGTTTGGTAAGCCCAAGGTGTGGAAACTGCCAAACTGCGATATTTACCTAAAACTACATACAGATGATCTAAATCTGGCAAGGGAGATAACTGTTCACCTCTACCTGTGGCGATCGCAGTTCCACCAGCAAGACAAAAAGGCACATCTGAGCCTAGCTGGGCTGCTAATTCTTCTAATTCTGAGTGAGTTAATCCTAGTTTCCAAAGCAAATCTATCCCAACTAATACAGCCGCCGCATCTGTAGAACCACCCGCCAAACCTGCGGCTACGGGGATACGCTTGTGGAGGGTAATTTCTACACCGCCGTATTGAGCCAAAGCTTTAGGAAATAGCTCAACCATCAACTGGGCGGCGCGATAAGCTAGGTTAGTTTTGTCTACAGGAACTTGGGGATGATCGCAGTGCAAGCGGATAGTATCAGTACTAATGGAACGCAAATCAATTTGATCTGCCAAGTCGATGCTTTGTAACACCATCACCAGTTCGTGATAACCATCAGCGCGATCGCCCAAAATTTCCAAATATAAATTGATTTTGGCTGGCGCAATTAAAGAGTAAGAACGCATAAGATTTAGAAAGTGAGATTTGCGAAGGTTTTTAGGCAGTCAGACCGATAAAAACCGATTATATTTGCTTAAAGCCTATCCTAAAAAGAATTATCTTTAAAAAAATATCTGCATTTATCTGCGTTTATCTGCGTGCATCTGCGGTAAAAAACATCTTTAATCAACACAATAGCGTCAGCACAGTTAATAACTGTATAAATACAATCTTTGCAGCGCCAACCGAAAAGCTGGCGCTTGTGCTTTGCGTAACTTCTACTTAAATTGAAAGTGCCTCAACTTTCGCCTCAGATGGTTTTTCTACACTTTGCGCTAAATATTGGGCTAATTGAGCTTCAATTTGTTCGCGCACAATTTGGCGATACTCTTGGAAATGTTCAATGTGAGCGCAGGTAGAAAGGTAACGCTCGAACACCCCTGGATTATGCTTGAGAATGCTAAACAAGTGATGCCAGAACAAGAAACGAGTTTCCCGTTTTATCCCTTGTCGCCACAAAATAGTAAACAACGCTTTGATAACTACCCAGTTTGGCATCTGAGCTTCACCCTTCCAACTCGGTTTACCCATAATTAAAAAGCAGCGATAGGTGCGATCTAAATACCGTACGGGGTCGTATAAGGTACAAAATGCGTCAATGTATTCTTTGGCAATGTCTTGTATAGGGCGGGTAGGCGTGAAGTTCATTAACGTCATTTGGTCGCCTTCTAAAGCTTCTAGCAGTCGTCCTTCTTTATTCAGACGATGCCAAAGTGCGGTATTGGGTAACGCTTGCAACATTCCGAAGGTAGTAGAAGGAATTGCGGCTTGTTCAGTAAATTGGACAATACGATCGCCTGCGCCTGCTTTTTCCCCATCAAACCCAATAATAAACCCAGCCATTGGGCGCAATCCCGCTTTGATAATCGCTTCCACCGAATCTTTCAGCGAATTGCGGGTATTTTGAAACTTCTTCGTCATTTGTAAACTTTCTTCATCCGGCGTTTCAATTCCCAAAAATACGCCCGTGAAACCAGATTCAACCATCAACTGCATCATTTCTGCGTCTTGCGCCAAGTCAATTGAAGCTTCCGTATCAAACGTAAACGGATACTTATGTTCTGCCATCCAGACTTTTAAATCTTTCAGCAATAATTTGACATTGCGTTTGTTGCCAATAAAGTTGTCATCCACCATGAAGACACTGCGCCGCCAACCTAAGTTGTAGAGGCAATCTAATTCTGCTAACAGTTGTGCAGGAGTTTTAGTACGTGGTTTACGACCGTAAAGCACAATAATGTCGCAAAATTCGCACTGGAAGGGACAACCCCGCGAAAATTGCACGGACATCATATCGTAGGCATTTAATTCTAGTAAATCAAAGCGGGGAACTGGTGTAGATGTGACATCTGGTTTTTCTGTAGTGCGGAAAGTCCCAGAGGTTTCTCCCCGATTAACTGCCTCAACAAACATTGGCAGAGTAATTTCCCCTTCATCAAGAATTAGAAAATCTACTCCAGCGCCTTCTACTTGTTCAGGTACAGAAGTAGCAAAAGGGCCACCCACAGCAACTAACTTCCCACGCCGTTTTGCTTCCCGGATTTGCGCTAGTAAATCTTGTTTTTGGACAATCATCGCAGACAAAATTACTATATCTGCCCATGCCCATTCTTCTTCTGTGACTGAGCGAATATTACGATCAACTAGCTTAAATTCCCATTCTTGAGGCAAAATTGCTGCTACTGTTACTAAACCTAAAGGTGGTAACAGCACTTTGCGATCAACTAATTCTAAAATTTTCTCGTATGACCAAAAGGTTTTGGGAAATATTGGATATACCAGTAAGATCCGCATATAATATCAAGCCTCACACTAAAAATTATTAACTATACAGATTCACTATAATGTGCATTATTCAGATTTGGTTGTTTTAAGAGCCCATCTTTTAACCATCCGCAATTACTATGACTAAACATCTGCATCTATCTGTGTTCATCTGTGGTAAAAAAAATATCTAGAAATCACTTTTAGGATCAGCTTTAAGTCTTAATACCCTCTCCATCTTGCAAACAGTTACTTAAAGCGACCCACTGAGCTAAACTAAGTTCCTCAGCACGAGCTTGGGGGTTAATATTTAATTTTTCCAGTACGTCGGTTAAAGCCTGCTCTTTCAAAGACACGGAGGGAGTTGCTGTCAGAAAGCGATCGCTAATAGCTTTTAAATTATTTCTTAACATTTTGCGCTTCTCAGCAAAGCCCAACCTTACCAAACTCTCTAACTTTTTGGCATCATTTGCCTGTGGCTCAAATTGTCGGGGGCGCAACCTGACTACAGCAGAATCAACTTTTGGTGGTGGGTAAAAATCATGCGCTGGCACACTACAGATTAACTCGCAATCTGCTAAGTATTGCACCCGCACCGATAAAGCTCCAAAAGCTCTCGATCCAGGTTTCGCATACAATCGTTCTGCTACTTCTTTTTGCACTAGCAGCACAATTAAATCATAAGGTGCAGAAGCTGGTGTGGCAATTCTACCTAAAAGTTTCTCTAAAATTGGGCCAGTGATATTGTAAGGAATGTTAGCAACAACTTTATTAGGATTTTGAAAATTTGGAAAGTTAGCTAGATGACCAGCCAAATCAAGTGTTAGGATATCTCCTTGCAACAGTAAAAATTTATTAAAATTCCCGACTTTTTGTGCTAAAGTCTTGCATAAATCACGGTCGATTTCAACAGCAACCGTAGACTGAACTCTCGGTAATAACTTACGAGTCAAAATGCCTGTCCCTGGGCCAATTTCCAGCACACGATCGCGATCGCATAACTCAGCAGCAGCAATAATATTATCTAAAGCTTTTTCGCTTTTGAGCCAGTGTTGACCAAATTGTTTTCTAGGACGATGAACCATATAAGTCAATTAACAATTATCAATTAGGAGTTCTAGGGCATTTGGGCAAAATGCTCTTGTAATAAAGCGTGAATAAACCGATAGCGGTTGCCAGCTTTTTGTAGTAACAACCTTTCACTAGCATAATTGAAAAATCGAACATAATTCCAAGGAAGATAGCCATGCGACCACAAAATTAACCGCAAAGTAAAACCTTCAATTACAGGAATACTGGGGATTAACATAGCTATGAATCCAGCAATTATTCCAGCAATCAGTCCACTAATTATAGCAACCAGCCAGCCAAAGAAAATTTTAACTAATAGCCCCGAAATTAAAGCAACAATTATGCCAAAGCTTAATCTAACCCCCAGATTATATTTCTTTTTCTGAATAGGAGTAAGCAACCAAGAAGCGTGCATACTAGAGAGCGCAAATTCTATCTGATTCTGTTGTTGCATCTTTTGAGCCAACCACGTTAACCAATGCCGTGTTTGTTCAGAACTTGGTTGTTTGCCACGACGATACCAACTAGATGATATATTCCTGGTTAGCATCCGACGGATATAAGCATTTAGTAAATAAACGCTGCGATCGCTTCTTGAATTCAGACGTTTCCAAGAGTGCATTAAGATATCTTCATAAGCAAAAGTCATCATGCACAACATCACAGGTATTTTTGCTAATGCCAATAAATCCCGCTCAGTTTTAAGGTTTTCCCATAATTCTCTGCTTCTGGAACTTAGTAAATATTCTTGGATTTGTGACTCGTTTAGTGGTCGTAAATAAACAGCACCATTTAACTGTAGCCAAGTCTGATAATTTTTATAAGCTTCTAAGCGAGTACAGATAACAAGGTGTTTTGGTGGATTGTATCGTTGAAGTAGTTGGTTAATTGCTTGAATACATCTTTCTTGTCTATAGAATTCCAGTTCATCTAGTCCATCTAGTAAAGGTAATATTTGTTGCCGTTCAATCCACTGCTTGCCCATCGAAACATTAATACCATATTTCAAATGCAGTTGGGTTACCAACCAATCAGCAATAGCTTGGTCGTCATCTTTCCAGTCTGAAAGATTAAATAAAACTGGGATGGGATACTGATGATTATTTTCAGCACGAAAAGTTAAATCTTTAGCTAGTTCTAGTAAAGTTGTGGTTTTACCTGTTCCTAGCGCCCCCAAAATAAGTAATCTACCTGCTGTACCATCAAAAACTTGAGTAATGCTGATATGGGGAGATAACCTATAAGTGGAATGCCTGCCAATTTTTACTTCTACATCAGACAATCGTTGTACTTGTTGCGGTTGATTTCGTTGCAAATTGATTTGTACCGCAGTATGCAAGGAACTTTCTAATCTTTGTGTGACTTCCAGCTTGACTTTTTGGATTAACTGCTCTCGATTTTTGTCACTTGCTTGCTTTGTAGAACTGACAACTCCATTGTGTGGAATGATCATCTGCGTTATTGGTTGAAGGCTTAATTTAGTCATAGCAGGCAAGAGTTTTATCTAGCTACGAGTTGCTTGTGAATATATTTACTCAAAGCCAACAGAGAATCCTGATCTTTTTTTTAAGAAATTGAGATATTAAAAATAGTCATGTCAAACTTATAAATATTTGCATCTGCCGTAAGCAGGAGATTGCCACTGTGAAATATGACATTCGTTACAAACCAGCTTTTGCAACTATATTTTTGAGTCTTAGTCCAGGTGAGAGTATCACCGCAGAGGCTGGCGCTATGACCAGTATGAACGGTCAAATTTCGATGCGTACTGAGTTTTCAGGTGGCTTAGTGTCGGCATTACTAAAAAAATTCTTTGGTGGCGAATCTTTATTTGTCAATGTTTTTACAAATAACACACAGCTACCGCAGGAGGTAGTGTTAACTCAATCCACTATTGGTGACATTACTCGTATAGAATTGCGGGGTGGACGTGAGATTTGTTTTCAGCCAGGGGCTTACATTGCTCATACTCCTGGGATCAAAATGGGTGTGCAGTGGGCAGGTTTATCCAGCTTTTTTGCGAGAGAAGGACTTTTTAAACTGAAATTAAGCGGTCAGGGTTTAGTGTTTTTTGGTGCTTATGGCGGCATTAGCCAAAAACAAATTAATGGTGAATTTATTGTTGATAGTGGACATTTAGTTGCCTATGAGCCTGGAGTTCGGATGAAACTTGGGCTAGCGGGTGGTTTGATTGGGTCTGTGACTTCAGGAGAGGGATTAGTAAATCGCTTATCTGGCAATGGTCAGATTTACTTACAGTCTCGCAGTATTGGCGGTTTAGTGGGTTTCTTACGTCCAAAATTCCGTTAATAAATTGGGGATTTTAGATGGATTTGTATAGCTGAAATCTGCAATTAAACAATTAATGAGATTGGGAAGTAGTAAATCAATGAATGTCGATATTTTACATCAACCGGATAGTGCGATCGCAAAAGTAACTCTAGATGCTGGTGAAGAATTAGTTGCTGAAGCTGGCGCGATGATTGCCATGAGTGGATTTGTCAATGTCAGCACAACTTTAAGAAAAGGTAAAGGAGGCGGAATTTTAGGCGGTCTTAAGCGGATGGTTGCGGGAGAATCCTTATTTTTAAGTGTTTTCCGTTCTCCCTCGGCTGGAGGAGAAGTTTTTGTCGCACCAAAATTACTCGGAGATATATTGTTATATCAAATGGCAGGTAATGGATTAGTTGTACAAGCAACTTCTTACTTGGCTAGTGAATCAAATGTTGATATTGAGTTAGGATTTCAAGGTTTTAAATCATTATTTTCAGGCGAGTCAATTTTTTGGCTAGATATCAGTGGGCATGGTTCCGTAATCCTCACGTCTTTCGGTGCAGTTTATGAAATTGATGTCAATGGTGAATATATTGTTGACACAGGTAATATTGTCGCTTTTGAAAAAAGCCTAACTTTTGATATTACCAAAGCTGGTTCTAGTTGGATTGGTTCATTTCTAGGTGGTGAAGGTTTAGTTTGCCGATTTAAAGGACAAGGAAAAGTATATTGTCAAACACACAATCCTAGAGCATTTGGTCACGTAGTTGGCTCTCAATTACCAGCAAGATAATTAACAATTAACAATGACCAATGACCGATGACCAATTAATTATTCAATCTAAGAATTATGAATGAAATTGCTTACGACATAGAACACTCTCCAGCCTACGCTTCCTTGCGGTTAGATTTGCAGGCAAACCAAACTGTCTTAGTCGAATCTGGAGGAATGGCAGCAATGGACTCTTGCATCAAAATGAAGTCTAAGGTGCAAGGGGGACTAATGAAAGGTCTTGGTCGAATGGTAAGCGGTGAATCGCTGTTTATTAGTGAATTTACGGCTCAAGGCGCACCAGGACAACTCTATATTTCTCCAGGGATTCCTGGTGATATTCAGCATTACAATTTAAATGGTAATAGCTTAATTATTCAATCTTCTGGATTTGTTGCTTGCAGTCCCACTGTACAAATTGATACCCAATTTCAAGGATTAAAAGGCTTTTTTAGCGGAGAGTCCTTGTTCATGGTAAAAGCCAGTGGTCAAGGCGATATCTGGTTTAGTTCTTATGGTGCAATTCTAGAAATTTCAGTCGCAGGTAATTATGTTGTAGATACTGGGTATATTGTGGCATTTGAGGATACTTTGAAATACAACGTTCAAATGTTAGGAGGATTATCTTTTTCTGGTTTAAGAACTGGAATCTTAGGCGGTGAAGGATTAGTTTGTAATTTTCAGGGCAGCGGAAGATTATGGATTCAATCAAGAGAACTTTATGGTTTGATCAATTTCTTAAATCCTTTTCGTCCTGTTAAAGGTTAAAAGTAGTAAGTAATTATTGTAAGCTTTTAGCCGTTAACTATCCGCCAATAATCTGACTGACAGTTTTTGGTAAAAACTGATGGCTGAAAACTTAACAAATATTACACCTCTGATAAAAGTCAGTGATCTTATCTGTGGACATCTGTGGTTAATTATCTAAAATTTAGATAATTTTACTAATTAGGAATAAATTTATTATGTCTTCTGAATTACAGCAAATATCTCGCAATCCACCGCCTAATAACCGTCAGTTACTTATCCTGTTAGGCTTATTTGTAGGATTTCTTGTGGGTGTTTTATGGCTAGTGGGGTTAGTAGCTAATAGTTTAGTTTGGCTAATTCCTCCTAGTGTGGAACAACAATTAGGCGCTGTGATTGTTCCTGCTTATGAAAAACTCGCTCAACCATCAGCAACCCAAGATACACTCAATCAGTTGTTGAATCGGCTAGAAACTAAGTTACCACCACAACAAAAACAACAGCGTGATTACCAAATACTATATATTCCCCAACCTACAGTAAATGCACTAGCATTACCAGGCGATCGCATTATCATCTTTGCTGGTTTACTCGATCAGGTAAAATCAGAAAATGAGCTAATGATGATCTTAGGTCACGAGTTAGGTCATTTTGCCAACCGCGATCATTTAAGAGGTTTGGGATATCAAATATTAGTGCAAATTGCGATCGCTTACTTTTTTGGGGATACTGGATCGTGGCAAATATTTGCTGCTTCTGGTGTGGAAGCAGTAACTAAGGCACAATTTTCTCAGTCTCAAGAAACTCAGGCAGATCAGTTTGGCTTAAGTTTATTGCAGTCTACCTACGGACACGTAGCTGGCGCAACCGACTTTTTTGCCAGATTAAATCAGCAAAGAAACTTAGATATAGCTTTTTTAGCTAGTCATCCTGCGCCTGGTAAGCGGGTTGTCGAGTTACAACGCTTAATTAAGGAACGTGATTATACTATAAAAGAGCGATCGCCTTTACCGAAAACCCTAGCTAACCTCAAATCTTAACTAAATTCGCCTACAATTAATTTATAACCTTTTGTTTAACTAACCTTATACTTGATATGGTGTAATAAAATTGAACCTAGCTAAAATTTAGTAATTTAGCTTACAAACCTTTGACAATTTAGCTGCTACGATACTTTTGTTCAATGATAATTTTGCATTTTTGTAGTTTGTTACGAAAGAAATAGGCAGCTTATGACAAAAATCTTAGTCATTGAAGAGGAAGAATTTTTCAGGGAAAATCTACTGGAAATTTTGGAATGCCTAGGCTACGAGTCTATTGGCGCTAAAAAGGTTACGGAATGTGTAAACCTAATACTTGATCATCAGCCAGATATAATTCTTTGTGACTTGCTCTTATCTAAAATTGAAGATTATACTATCTTGACAGCTATTCGTCAAACGCCAGAACTCTCTGGAACTCCATTTATTATTATAAGTTCTCAAACTGAAAAATCAGCTATTCAACAAGGTCTTGATTTAGGAGCTAATGATTATTTAGTCAAACCTTTAACAATAGCTCAATTGCAAAAATCTATCTGCAATCAGATAGAAAGATTAAAAATAAGCTATAATTCTTACGCCTTAAATTTATCTATAAAGCCTTGTCTGAGCTAGGGTTCTTGCTTTACGCTTGTTAAAAATTGTTGTAAAAAATAAAAAACCGTCCAAACTATTAGTTTAGACGGGGCCGTTGACGATATTAAATACTCAGCCGTTGATAAATCTGGTCTAGATTCTTCAAATGATGTTGTGGGTCAAAACACTGCTCAATTTCTTCAGGAGAGAGATATTCAGTTACGCTAGAATCTTTGCTGATCAAATTTTGGAAGTTACCATCTTCTTTATTCCACGCTTGATGAGCGCAAGATTGCACAACAGCATAAGCATCTTCACGCTTCATGCCTTTTTCAACCAAAGTTAACATTACCCGTTGGCTGAATACTACACCACCGTAGCAATTCATATTTCGCTGCATATTCTCTGGATAAACCAACAAATTCTTAACTAAGTCGGTTAATTCCACAATCATAAAATCGACTAAAGTGCAAGAATCGGGTAAAATCATCCGTTCTACAGAACTGTGGGAAATATCCCGTTCATGCCAAAGAGCCACATTTTCCAAAGCTGCAACCGCATTACCGCGTATAATCCGTGCCATCCCTGTTAAGCGTTCTGAACGGATAGGGTTACGCTTGTGAGGCATAGCAGATGAGCCTTTTTGACCCTTAGAAAAATATTCTTCTACTTCTAAAACATCTGTGCGCTGCAAGTTGCGAATTTCTACAGCAAAACGTTCAATAGAAGCAGCAAGTAAGGCTAGGGTTTGGACAAAATCGGCATGGCGATCGCGTGATATTACCTGAGTTGATGCAGTATCAGGTTCTAATCCCAAATTTTGACAAGCGATCGCTTCTACACGCGGATCAATATTGGCATAAGTTCCTACCGCACCAGAAATCTTACCTACAGCGACTTCATCACGAATACGCACCAAGCGATCGCGATTACGCAAAACTTCTGCTAACCATCCAGCTAACTTAAACCCAAAAGTGATCGGTTCAGCATGAATACCGTGCGATCGCCCAATCATTACAGTATTTCTATGTTGCTGCGCTTGGTAGCGAATAGCTTGAATTAAATCTTCCAAGCGTGTCAACAAAACATCTACACTAGCCACCAGTTGCAATGCCAACGCAGTATCTAGCACATCCGAACTGGTTAAGCCTAAGTGAATATAACGTCCCGCATCTCCCACATACTCATTCACATTTGTGAGAAATGCGATCATGTCGTGGCGGACTTCAGCCTCAATTTCCAGCACGCGCTTCAAGTCAAAATTCGCCTTCGCCTTAATTTCCTCCACCGCCTCAGCAGGGATATAACCTAATTCAGCTTGAGCTTCACAAACCGCAATTTCTACCTGAAGCCACGTTTTGAGTTTATAAGTATCAGTCCACAGATTGCCCATTTCGGGCAGGGTATACCGCTCGATCACAGTCCGCCACACAGTACAACTTTCATATTGTACTTGAAGATTTTGATGGTAAATAGCTTACTAGCAATTTGAGAAAGTAAACCGTAGGAAACCACTCCATTCCAGGGACTGGGGACAGTATATAGTTATTTAATAAAATACTTCCTATATATAAAAGCATCACTACTGATCTTTGCAGGTAAAGTGGTGAAAGCAGAATTATTAATGTGGCGATAATTAAGTAAGTGTATATAAGCAATGAGTATTTTAACTCCCCTTCAAGGTACAGCCAAGCAATAATAAATGGATGAAGGTGTAATGTGATGAATAAGAAGTGGTATTTAAAGCCATTTTCGGCTTTATGATGCCAACGTTTAGCAGTTGGAGTAGCATTTACTATAGCTCCACCCACTAGATCGAAAGCAAATATAGCTGCAATTATAAGTTGCCATACATTCCATCCTAAATTATTTTTAATTGCATAAAGTGGAACAGCCGTTGTAGCTAAAAGGGTAGGCGTTAGACATAACCACAACTCTGATACAGACATACCAGGCCCAACAATCAAATCCCAGACTCCTAGTATTCCTTGTCTGGGAAACTGTAAATCATTTATCTCTGTCTTCGCTTTATTCATAGGGGTGTTATTGCTTATTTTTATACCATAACCGCCAAGACGGTTGCTATAAATGTGGAACCGCTTATTGCTAAAAATCCCACTTGCCAATCATAGGCAAGTGGGATTTAATCGTTAAATATAAGATTTTCTACTATAGTGCTTTCGGCTAGTCAGCTATTCGATACCTTTTTAATATACAGTTCATCTTTATCAGTTTTGTTCGTTGGAATCACCTAACTTTTACTCTTGTTTACTTTTTTATCCGTATATCCACTTATGTAAAACTAATTTAATTAAATAGCTTAAATCCCACCAGCCAATAATAGGCAAGTGGGATTCAATCGTTAAATATAAGATTTTCTGCTATAGTGCTTTCGGCTAGTCAGCTATTCGCTACCTTTTTAATATACAGTTCATCGTCATCAGTTTTGCTCGTTGGAATCACTGAACTTTTGCTCTTGTTTACTTTTTTATCCGTATATCCACGCTTGGTGATACTAAGTTAATTAAATAGCTGAAATCCCACTAGCCAATACTAGGCAAGTGGGATTCAATCGTTAAATATAAGATTTTCTGCTATAGTGCTTTCGGCTAGTCAGCTATTCGCTACCTTTTTAATATACAGTTCATCTCCATCAGTTTTGTTCGTTGGAATCACTGAACTTTTCCTAATCCTTGCTCTTTTATCCGTATATTCACCTAAGTTTCTTAGGACTTACGCAATACAACAGTAGATTTATGCTTGTAGGGGCGGGTTGCAGCAAAAATCTCTCCTTCCAAACCATTGATATGATATATATATAAGCCCGCCCTGACCGAGACGGAGGATTTATGCGTAAGTCCTATTTTTTTGGTTATTGCATTCGGTCAATCGTCCGGTACTGAATGGCTTCAGCAACATGAGGTGTTTTGAGGTTGTCATCGCCAGCTAAGTCAGCAATAGTACGCGCTACTTTTAAGATGCGATCGCTTGCTCTTGCAGATAAGCCTAATTTCCGAATAGCATTTTCTAATAAATTACGACTAGCATCGTCTAATCCACACCAGTTGCGTAAGTGACTGCTTTGCATCTGTGCATTACAACGCAAACCTGGTTCTGCCTTAAAACGAGTACGGGCGCGATCGCGTGCTACTTGTACCCTCTCTCTAACTGGTGCAGACTCTTCTCCCAATGGTTGTCGGGTAATTTCCTCGGCTTTCAAACGATTAACAGCCACTTGTAAATCAATCCGATCCATCAAAGGGCCTGAAAGCTTTGCCCAATATTGTTCTCGTTGGCGAGGTGAACAAGTACAAGGTTGAATAGAATCTCCAAAGTAACCACAAGGGCAAGGATTAGTACTCGCTACTAAAGTAAACTGAGCAGGAAACATTACCGACTGACGAGTGCGAGAAACTGTCACATAACCGTCTTCCAAAGGCTGACGCAAAAATTCCAACACATCCCGCTTAAATTCCGTTAATTCGTCCAGAAACAGCACACCTCGGTGAGCTAGAGATATTTCCCCTGGTCGGGGAAAACTCCCACCACCTACTAAAGAAGGGCCAGAAGCAGAATGGTGAGGACTACGAAAAGGGCGATCGCTTACCAATGACCCTTTATTCTTAAGTAACCCTGCCACAGAATGAATTTGAGTAACATCTAGCGCCTCCTCGAAACTCAATGGCGGTAAGATCCCTGGTAAGCGCCTTGCTAACATAGTTTTACCAGAACCAGGCGGCCCTACAAAGATTAAATTATGCCCACCAGCCGCAGCAATTTCCAAAGCGCGACGAGCGTGTGCTTGCCCTTTAACATCTTTTAAATCTGCTCCCGTAAATGCAGAACGCCGCAATTCCTGCACACCATCCAACTTTACAGGCTGAAAACTCTCAGGTTCGTTAAGAAACTTTGCAACATCCCAAAGATTATTAAAGCCGTAAACGTTTAAATTCTGAACTACAGCAGCTTCCTTGGCATTATCCGCAGGCACAACCAAACCTGCAATCCCTAACCTTTGGGCAGCAGCAGCGATAGGTAAAACACCAGCAACCGGACGCAGACTGCCATCTAAGGAAACTTCTCCTAAAAATAGATAATCTCCTAATAAGTTGGCGCTTACCTGTTGAGAAGCGGCTAATATTCCAACACTAATGGGTAAATCAAAACTAGGGCCTTCTTTACGTAAATCAGCAGGCGTTAAATTAATCACAATTTTTCGCATCGGGAAGGCATATCCAGCATTTTTCAACGCCGCCTTCACTCGTTCTCTAGATTCCTGCACCGCAGTATCAGGCAATCCTACGAGTACTATTCCTGGTAGTCCTCCTGATACATCGACCTCAACGCCTACCTTAACCGCGTCGATGCCAACAATTGATCCACTCCAGACTCTAGCCAGCACATCAATTTATTAGAGACTGCAAAAAAAAGTATAAAGCCTGCGAACTGAAAAGTCAGCGCAGGTGCGATACTCCTCTTGTCGTCGCTACGCGATCGCCTAAAAAGCGAGTAAATTATCCTAATCTCGCTAAAATGCAGCTAAAGAATTAACTAAACTAGCATGAGTGCCACAGAAGATACAATTTTTGGCAAAATTATCCGTCGGGAAATTCCTGCGGATATTGTTTATGAAGACGACATCGCCCTTGCCTTCAGAGACGTTAACCCACAAGCGCCCGTTCACATTTTGGTAATTCCCAAACAGCCTCTGCCAAAATTAGCTGATGCCGAATCACAAGACCACGCGATGCTGGGACACCTACTCTTAACTGTTAAGCGTGTAGCCCAACAAGTGGGACTAACTAACGGCTACCGTGTCGTGATTAACAATGGTGACGATGGCGGTCAAACCGTTAACCACCTGCATTTACATATACTCGGCGGTCGCCAAATGAAATGGCCACCAGGGTAAATCGCAGCAAACCTCGTTCCCAGGTTGAATCTGGGAACGAACCCGTTGAGGCGTAGCCTCATGCTAATCAAGGTACAAAGCGTCTCTGCGTAAGTCCTGATCCCTACAAATTGTGAATAGCTTTGTCTCTTTGGCAACTTATAACAAAAACTAATAACTGCAATAAATAAACTAAATTGTCAATTTGTTAAGAATACCTTTACAAAAATCAACATAGGGGTTAATGTATTAATAACAGGTCACAAAACAACCTGCCTCGAACCTAGAAAATTAAATCGCCATTATCCACAAATGACTACAACCATTCAACGTCGCGAAAGCGCCAACGTTTGGGAACGCTTCTGTGAGTGGGTCACCTCCACCGAGAACCGCCTCTATGTAGGTTGGTTCGGAGTATTAATGATCCCTACCTTACTCAGCGCCACCATTTGCTTCATCATCGGATTCATCGCTGCACCTCCAGTAGACATCGATGGTATCCGTGAACCAGTAGCTGGTTCATTGTTGTACGGCAACAACATCATCTCCGGTGCAGTAGTACCTTCATCTAACGCCATCGGTCTGCACTTCTACCCAATCTGGGAAGCAGCCAGCTTAGATGAGTGGCTCTACAACGGCGGCCCTTACCAGTTGGTAATTTTCCACTTCTTGATCGGTATCTTTGCATACATGGGTCGTGAATGGGAATTGTCTTACCGCTTAGGTATGCGTCCTTGGATCTGCGTAGCATATTCAGCACCAGTAGCAGCAGCCACAGCAGTATTCTTGATCTACCCAATTGGTCAAGGTTCATTCTCTGATGGTATGCCATTAGGAATCAGCGGAACATTCAACTTCATGTTGGTATTCCAAGCAGAACACAACATCTTGATGCACCCCTTCCATATGTTAGGTGTAGCAGGTGTGTTCGGTGGTTCCTTGTTCAGTGCCATGCACGGTTCTTTAGTAACCTCTTCTTTGGTGCGTGAAACCACCGAGATCGAATCACAAAACTACGGTTACAAATTCGGTCAAGAAGAAGAAACCTACAACATCGTTGCAGCCCACGGCTACTTCGGTCGCTTGATATTCCAATACGCATCATTCAACAACAGCCGTAGCTTGCACTTCTTGTTGGGAGCATGGCCAGTAGTAGGTATTTGGTTTACCGCACTGGGTATCTCCACAATGGCGTTCAACCTCAACGGGTTCAACTTCAACCAGTCAGTGGTTGACTCCCAAGGTCGTGTAATTAACACCTGGGCAGATATCATCAACCGCGCCAACTTGGGTATGGAAGTAATGCACGAGCGCAATGCTCACAACTTCCCTCTAGATTTGGCTGCTGGTGTTGAGGCTCCTGTTGCTCTTACCGCTCCAGCTATCAATGGTTAATTTTTAGCCCTCTAGCTAATCAAAAAGCGTCCCCTTTTAGGGGGCGCTTTTTTATTGCCTATTTATTTGTGTTTGTGTTTCTTTTTACGCAAAGGCATCATGCGGGCATCTTGCCCGCATCTACGTTTACTGTTTCTGTCCAAATTCTATGACAGTAATCTGTCCCTAACGACAAATAATGTGTCACTGTACATTTTAGATGGGCGGTGAGGGATTTGAACCCCCGACCAACTGCTTGTAAGGCAGCCGCTCTACCACTGAGCTAACCGCCCGTGTTGTGTTTTGCTCACAGTTATACATAGTAGCAGATTAATTCGTTCCTGTTAATATCTTTGAGAAAATATTTTTTTTGGCTAAATTATTGTGCCTTCTGGTCGCACTCACGATCGCATTACCCTGTGGCTCTTACCCATCGTTACTGTACTAACCTACGGGCTAACCCGCAGTGGCGACTTAACGTTGATAGTTGCAGGATCTTTCCTGTTTGCTGGGCTGATGTTTGGCCCAGATCTCGATATCCACTCTCGCCAGTTTATTCGCTGGGGGTGGTTTCGCTGGATTTGGATACCCTATCAGAAAGCTCTAAATCACCGCTCGGTTTTTTCTCATGGCCCAATTATTGGCACGATAGTACGAGTACTTTACCTGACTAATCTGTTGCTAGTTTTGGCGCTGCTAATTTTAGTTGTTACTAATTTGTTACTAGGGTGGCAATGGAATTGGCAAAGACTAGCGGAAGATGGTGTGCGATCGCTTTTTCAACACTCTCCCGAATTTATCGCTTTGTTTGTGGGGATGGAATTAGGCTCAATGAGCCATTCTTTTAGTGATTGGGGTGGATCGGCTTACAAACGCTATCAAAAAGGGGGACTGCAAGCGATTTTGCCTAAAGCTAAGAAGCGACGGGGAAAGGTGACAAGCAAGCGTAAATCTCCAGGGCGAAAAGTTGGGAAAACAACCGCCAAGACGCAGAGAACGCCAAGGAAGAAATAAGAATTTGGCACAATACGAAAATATTGTTAAGAATGGTGCAGTAGTATTCAACGCTTCCTGATGTCTAGTCCCCAAGAACAACAGCTAACTTCTCAAAGTCCTTTATATGCTTTGCAACAGTTGATTGATGTGATTGCTAAGTTGCGATCGCCTGATGGTGGTTGTCCTTGGGATTTAGCGCAAACCCAAGAAACGCTGATTCCTTATGTAATTGAAGAAGCGTATGAGGTGGTAGATGCAATTCGTAGTGGAAATCAGGATGCGATCGCAGAAGAGTTAGGCGATTTACTTTTACAAGTAGTTTTGCAATCACAAGTTGCTAGTGATGAAGGGAAGTTTACCTTAAGAGAAGTTGCACAAGGAATTACTGAAAAGTTAATTCGTCGCCATCCTCATGTTTTTAGTGATGTTGAGGTGCAAAATGCTGAGGAAGTGCATCAAAACTGGGAAAAAATCAAATCAGCCGAAAAAGGCGAAACTCCTGAAGCAGCACAACTACTAAGTCGTAAATTAAGCCGTTATGCCCGTACACTCCCCCCACTGACGGGGGGAATGAAAATTTCTCAAAAAGCTGCTGCTGCTGGGTTTGAGTGGGATAATGTTGAAGGTGTTTGGGCAAAGTTTGAGGAAGAGTTAGCAGAATTAAAAGAAGCACTTGCAACAGAAGATAAAGCACATCAGGAAGCAGAGTTAGGAGATTTACTGTTTACTATTATTAATATTGCCCGTTGGCATGATTTAGACCCAACCGCAGCGTTACAAGGAACTAATCAGCGTTTTATCGAACGCTTGCAAAAAATGGAAGTGTTTGCAGATCGTCCTTTGACAGATTACACGATTGATGAATTAGAAAATTTTTGGCAGCAAGCTAAAGCACAAATAGCGGCTCAAAAATAGACATTGTGATAGGTAAATATATCAAGAAATGAAACGTGCTAACCGTTTAAATCATGTAGAGACGCGTTCGCGTAGCGCATAATTTCGCGTCTCTACATTAAACTTGCAAATAGGTAATTAAATAGACACATGACAGCTTCTTTTATTGCTTCCCGTCCCCTGATCGATCTCGCCCAAAGTACTCGTCAAGCAGCGCGTAGTTTGGCAGTATTGTCCACTGAATCTAAAAATCATGCAATTGTTGCGATCGCCCAAGCAATAGAAACCGCCGCACCAGATATTCTCGCTGCGAATGCAGCAGATTGTAAAGCGGCTGAAGAAGCTGGAATTGCTAAAGCTTTATACGCACGACTCAAATTAGATGAAACTAAACTAAAGGGTGCGATCGCAGGTGTGCGAGATGTCGGTAAGTTACCCGATCCAGTTGGTACTGTCCAAATTAATCGAGAATTGGATCAAGGATTAATCCTCAAGCGGGTTAGTTGTCCTTTGGGCGTTTTAGGCGTAATCTTTGAAGCGCGTCCTGATGCCGTTGTTCAAATTTCTAGCCTTGCCATAAAATCCGGTAACGGTGTCATCCTCAAAGGTGGACAAGAAGCTGTGCGTTCTTGCGAAGCTTTAGTTAAAGCTATTCGTCAAGGATTAGCTAAAACTGAAGTTAACCCAGAGGTCGTGCAACTCCTGACGACGAGAGAGGAAACTTTGGCGCTGTTGCAGTTAGATCAATATGTGGATCTAATTATTCCTAGAGGTTCTAACTCGTTTGTGCGGTTTGTGCAAGAAAATACCCGCATTCCAGTGTTAGGTCATGCAGAAGGGATTTGTCATTTATATATAGATCAAGCAGCAGATATAGATAAAGCGATCGCTATTACTGTAGATGCCAAAACTCAATATCCCGCCGCTTGTAACGCGATTGAAACGCTGTTAGTTAATCAAGAAATTGCTGCAAATTTCCTACCACAAGTTGCTACTGCATTGCAACAACGTAACGTTGAATTACGGGGAGATGAGCAAACTTGCCAAATTTTAAACATTGCACAAGCAACAGAAGCAGACTGGGCGACAGAGTACAGCGATTTAATTTTGTCGATTAAAATAGTTGATTCTGTTGAGGAAGCGATCGCGCATATCAATACTTACGGATCGCGACATACTGATGCTATTGTCACCGAAAATCAAAATACAGCAAATACATTCATCGTTCAAGTAGATGCAGCCGGAGTATATCACAACTGTTCAACCCGCTTTGCCGATGGTTTTCGCTATGGCTTTGGTGCAGAAGTAGGAATTAGCACCCAAAAAATGCCTCCTCGTGGCCCTGTTGGTTTAGAAGGATTGATAACTTATAAGTATCAAATTACAGGTGATGGTCACATCGCAGCCACCTATAGTGGAAGTAATGCTAAATCATTTACTCATAAAGATTTAGGCTAGAAATAAATAAAACAAGCTGCATGATCCTTGCAGCTATTTCCCTCTCAGCATTCTTTGATTGGAAAAATAGTTATGTCTACCGATACAAAAGAATCACTTTATGAACGTCTCGGCGGGGTCTACAATATTGCTGCTGTTGTCGATGACTTCATTGACACAATTATGAGCGATCCTAAATTAAACGCTAATCCTTTAGTAGATGAAGCGCATCATCGTGTATCAAAAGCAGGATTTAAATACTTAGTAACCGAAATGGTTTGCTGGGCAACAGGTGGCCCACAACAATATACGGGGCGTAATATGCACGATTCTCACGATCATCTTAATATTACACCTGACGAGTGGGAAGTTTTTTTAGCAGACTTTCAACAGAGTTTAGATAAATTTCAAGTACCACCAACTGAGCAAAAAGAGCTATTTGATATAGTTGGAAGTACTCGCCAAGATATTGTTAAGCCCTAATAAGCTAACTATGGATTGCATTCACTTAACTAAGATTCGCTGCTATGGCTATACTGGTTATTTACCAGAGGAGCAAATATTGGGGCAATGGTTTGAAGTAGACCTCAGCCTGTGGTTAGATTTATCACAAGCAGGTAAAAGTGATGCGATAGATGATACTCTTGATTACCGCAGTGTAATTGCAACTGTACAGCAGTTGGTGAAAACTTCTAAGTTTGCTTTAGTAGAAAAATTGGCGGATGCGATCGCACAAGCTATCTTACAATTTGCTCGTGTCAGCCAAGTTAGAGTGCAACTCACCAAACCTGCTGCCCCTATTCCCGATTTTGGTGGCAAAATTACCATTGATATTACCAGAGCAAATCAACATTCTTGAGCTTCGCTGAAAATCGGATTTAACCACAAGAAGATTACCATTTCACGCCTGTAAAATGGTAATCTTCCGATTAAATTAAGTTTTTATTGTGATTTTCTCAACAAACCGATCAACCAAAACAATACAGTAGCACCGAGTGCGATCGCTATCCATACCCATGACTGCGATACTGTTATTGCAACTCCAGCAATTGCCACCACTAATAACGCCACCTGCAAAATTAGAATTATTGGTCGCCCACGATTAAAACTAGCACTTTCCAGTGCCACTGGGCCACGATATTGCAACCACCAATAAAACAGTTGTAAAGACTTATCAAAAAATTGATAGATAGGATGCCTACTTAGCCTTCTGACTCGGTTAATTCCCAAGGAGTTATTAATAATATTTCGTGCAACTAAAACACTCCTTGTTGCCAGATTTACTAATATAATATTAGGAACATCTCGATCCAATTTTTCTTTACCTACACTATATTCATGGCGAAAGAAATGCTCTTTTTTATGTGGATCTTCCCATGAATCAACAGCTTCTTCAGCTATTTTTGTAGCAGCTAGTGCGCTAACAGTTTTGTCAAAATAACCCTTGACAGGGTTATAATTTCCCTGAATAGGTAACTCTGACACCCCTTGATGTTGATTTTTTGGTTTAATATTTTCTGGCTTAACTCTCTGCAAATTCCAAGTAAATTGTTCCTCAATTGCATCTGAGATTACATTCTGTAAATCTGTATTAATAATTACTCGATGGCCTGCCATAACTACGGCATCTAAAAACTCATTCAGTTCAATTTGATTAAATTGAAAATTGGGTTGAATTAATTTCTGCAAATAAGATTTTATGGTTTCGCGTTCTATAGCATTTTTATTTAAAGATTCATCTAGCAAAAACTCTAAATAATCCTCTTTGGAACAACGTTTTTTATATGCTTCCCGTTGAATAAAATGCGGAAACCTTTTGATTGTTTCAGGAGTTATCAAAGCTTCCACAATTTTGTTTAAACCATCTAAGCGACCCCATAAAATATCATTAGAACGCCAAGATTTTTTAAAAAAACCTGCAAAAGCATATAAGGTATCTCCGGCTAATTTATCCTCTAATCCTTTAGATTTACCTAGTCCTAATTGAGCATCATCAGGGCTAATCCGAACTGTGTTAATTATTTCTTTCTCACCAATTTCAGTTAAATATTCAAAAGGATACACAACTTGATCTACTTGTCTAAATCCTCTAAATCTTTTTAGTAGTTCGTCTGAGGTACTCAAGTTACTATTATGGATTAGTGCCTCAGTAGATAATTCTACTTTTAGTAAGATGGTAGTAAATTCCTTATTTTCCTGTCCATCATAATTAAATTTGTCGTTTGATTGAATATCTTCTGCAATGTCTCCAACAACTTGTAATTGCAAAATTTTTTGTTTCAATTGTTCTAAGATACTAGAAATCTGCTGCTGTGGTAACCATTCTTGCTCATTTAATTTTTGAGCAAGTCCAGGTAAATTTAGAAAGAAATCTCCTGACACTTCTACTAGCTTAGTTTTATGTGCATTTGTAGGCGAGAAAGCTGGCAGATTATAGGCATCAAGTAGGTAACGATGTAATCTCAAGAAGCTATCGTAAATTTGAGAGCGCAATTGATTATCTGAGTTTGCCTGATCTATTAGCTGATAAAAGAACTCACTTACTGTTTTGTTACTCATCAGTAGATCTAAAGCGGCACGAATAACTTCAAGCAGCTTAATTTGACGACTAATATTTTGCGAGATAAATTTAAGTTGTTTATATTGGTCGTCGTCTTGCTCGGTTTCAAGTTTTTGACAAATTTTTTGAAGAATATAAAAATGTTTTCTTAAAGCATATTCTATGTCTAAGTTACGAATTTGCTCACCGAACTCTTGTAAAGTTTTATCCCTAATTTTTCTTTCTTCAGGATCAAGAATACGTTCTGTAAGCAACTCAGCTATTTTTTCTAAAATCTTTTTTTTGTCATAATTTACAACATCATTTTGTTGCATTCTCAAAATTAGAGGCAGCAGGCGATCGCGCAAACTAATTAAACGACTCAGCAGATAAATTCCTTCTTGAACATCTATTTTCTCAGTAGTAGGACTTCCTGAATTAATTGGCGCTTCCACATTAGCAAGTAACCCTCTATAGCGACGAACTTTTTCGTTACGCTCTTTAATCGCTTGCAAATCATTAGCAATACTTTCATAGGTTGGTAAGCCAATCAAAGAATCTTGGATTACTTGTCCAATTTTCGGTTTAACCATGTTTTGAAAATTGGCAGCATTAGAAAAACGATCTGGACTAGGATCAATATAAAAAAGCTTACGATCAACAGGGCGATTAGCTGTGCGATAATACATTTCCTTAATCGTATAACTGAAGGGACGATTATCTAACACACCACCATCTACAAAATGCAAACGATAACCACCATCAGGCGGTTGTTTTGGTAAATCTCTATTTTCTAAATCTCCCCACCTCGCTAGCATACTATCAACATGATTATCGGTGTTTTTCAGTTCAACTGTAACTACAGGAAATGCCACTGGAAAACAAGACGTAATTCTACACAACTTAGCTAGTGATTGATGTAATTCTTCTTTATTAAGTTTAGGAACCGCCGGATTATATTCAAAGTTGAATGGTTCCTTGCGCCCTTGACGATGCTTGAGTTGAAATACAGCCCTATGATTGTTAACTTCTATGACTGAGCCAGTCTGATCAAATACTTTATATACTTGCCCTAAAACATCTGTACCTGTTACAAACAAATCTAATTCATTAGATGGGGATAGCCACTCACCACTAGGCGCTGGCTTCTTATTTGACTGTGCTTGATTAAAAGCAGTTTCTAATGCTTTTTGATAATAGTTTTCGCCATCAAAAAGAGATTCTGCCTGATTAGATTCATGATTTTTTGGCTGACGTATTAGCTTGCGGATATTACCACTATCGCGCCAAACTTGGTCAAAATTTTCAAAATCAACAATTTCTTGCTCATTGCTATTAGTTAAGGCATAACTGAGCAAAACGCCGTTAATACCGCCTGCGGATGTTCCCGATATAATGTCAACAATAATATCTGAATCAGTTAGCGCCTTAATAAGTTTATAAATCCCTCGACCACGAACAGCATTATAAAATTCTCGGCAAACACCGTTCATGTAAATAGCTAAGGAAACTCCCCCATAAACAACTAATCCCAAGCGATGTTCACGAGTAAACTCTGGTTTTTGATAATTGTCCTTAGACATTGTAGATGCAACCAAGAAAAACTTGACTAATTATACTGTTTTTAGTATTTATGGACTAATTAAAATAATCTTACATTTAGGACTGACGCACCTAAAGCTTGAAACCTTGATCCTCCTACCCCCCTTTTTTAAGGGGGGGGGAATTCAAATTCCTCCTTTTAAGGGGGATTTAGGGGAATCTCTGCGTAAGTCCTAACATTTTTAATACTGCAAAATTAACACTACTTACCCACGCCTGAAACCTAGATATTAAATTCTTTATTCATTTTTCTGGATGTAACCAAAGGTTAAGAAAATTTTCTAACCATTTTTCTAAAGCGTATCCATATTTAGAATAATTTTGTAACTGCTGCTCTCGTGACTGCGCCCCTGGCAATGTCAACATATCAGAGCCTAATATTGTCCACCTGTCAATCATCTCTGGGGTTAATTCAGGATGGAATTGTAAACCATAAGCATTTTCCCCATAGCGGAAAGCTTGGTTACTGAAAGTTTCACCATCAGCGAGTTTAACAGCACCTTTAGGCAGATCAAATCCTTCATTGTGCCAGTGATAAACATATAAAGATTCACCGAAAAGTGGTTTACCTTCTGGGGTTGGAATGATGGGAAAATAACCAATTTCTACTTGATTGTTAGGATGGCGGGTAACTTCTGCCCCAAGGGTACGCGCCAACATTTGAGCGCCTAGACAGATACCCAAAAAAGGTTTAGAGGATGCTAATACTACCTGTATCCAATCAATTTCTTGACGGATAAATGGTAAATTGCGATCGTTTACGCTCATTGCCCCGCCGAAAATCACAACCCCCTGATGATTGGCGATGTTATCCGGTAGTTTATCGCCTCGGCTAGGTATCCGAATATCAAGGTGATATCCCTTAGCGCGGAGGATTTTACCAACCAATCCGGTATATGAAGTAGATTGATGGACGATGATTAGGATCTGTTTCACTCTAGAATTTTGTAAGGCAAAATTTCTTCTAGAATTACACAATTACTTGTATATAGATACCTGTTATATCAATTCAGGAGGCAGCGCCTCTAACCATCGTTCCCAGGTTTAACCTGGGAACGAGTAGATTAAGCGACGGGTGTAAGCTTAGAAACTTCAGCAGCTATAACTTGGCTCCATTTATGACGAATGTAGTCATAAATCTCTAAATATTCAGCGCCTGGTATGTTCCAAGAATAGTCATATTCCATACCCTGAACCACAAGCTGGCGGAATTCTTCAGGATAGTCATACCATAGCCCGATTGCCCGATCCATTGCTGACTCAAGTGCCTGGTAATCGGATTCATAGAAAACATAGCCGTTGCGTTTTTCAGGCGGCTTATTGTGGTCGTAGTCTCTATCAAATACTGTATTTATAAGTCCACCTACTCCTCGGACAATTGGCACAGTGCCATATCTAAACCCAATCATTTGAGTTAATCCGCAAGGTTCATAATTGCTAGGAACTACAATCATGTCAGCACCTGCATAAATTAGGTGGGATAATTCTTCATTAAAACCAAGTTCTAAATGAACGTCAGGATTATCATTTAAGAAACGTTTTTCGTGTTGGAATTGAGCATTAATTTTCGCTCCTGTTGCGGAGCCTAGTAATACAAATTGTGCATCTTTAAATAGTGAGTGGTAAATCGCATGATGGACGAGATGTACGCCTTTTTGTTCGTCCAAGCGACCAATGTAGCAAATTAGTGGTTTATCAACATCACGCAGTAGCAATCTTTCGCGTAAAGCTTTTTTATTCAGTGCTTTTTCTGCTAAATTATCTTTACTGTAGTGACCAGGAATGTAGCGATCGCTCTCTGGATTCCACACATCATAATCTATACCATTCAGCACACCTTTAAACTTGTACTGGAATGAATGCAAGGTGTGACCTAAACCATATCCGATATCGGTAAAACGAGCTTCCCAAGCGTGGTGAGGCGAAACTGTGGTGACATAATTTGAGTAAATAATCCCCCCTTTCATCATATTTAAAGCAAAGGGATTAAAGTTATCACGCAGGCGTTCATATTGGAAATAATAGGCTTCTTGATTTAAACCTGTCGCCTGTAAAATCTCAGCACCCGCTATTCCCTGGTGTTTAAAGTTGTGGATGGTGTAGCAAACTCGTTGATGTTCCATGCCATGATATTTGTAAATCTCAAACAGCATCACTGGAACTAAGCCTGTCTGCCAGTCGTGACAATGAATTACATCTGGTCGTTTATTGCTACGGTGGAGAAATTCTAAGGCAGCTTTGCTAAAGAAGGCAAAACGCATATTATCGTCATCACAGCCGTAATAACAGCCACGATGGAAGAAATTATCTTGGGAGTGGGGTTCAATAAAGAAACATAGCCGTCCGTGTACCCAACCACAATAGACAGAACAGTGAACCGCGCCACCATACCAGGGTACAGACAAATCACGGTAGGCATCATGCAGCCCCCAAATATGGTCGTAGCGCATACAATCGTACATCGGCAGGATAATCTCGACGGTATTACCCTGAATTTCTAATTCCCGACTCAGTGCGTAAACAACATCTCCCAACCCTCCAGCTTTAATAACAGGGGCACATTCCGAAGCTATTTGTACGATGTACATTTTTCACCCACTCCTCATCTACAGGCATTATCTTTACAAAACATAATATTTGCTCTTCCGCAAGTTCTCCAGGGTTGCATAACGTTGTGTAATATGCTATGCGTAGGGGCAAGTTTTCACCTAGTGGAGTGAATGCGATCGCAAGCTAAAATATAAAGATACACAGGTAAAAGTACCCAAGCAAAATACGGATTTCCAGACTAATTGCGGGTTCCAGTTTCGCTAACCTAAAAGCAGTTGCAATTAATAGATATCCTGTGACATCGACACTACAAACAGAGTCTAATGCTGCCAGCAAGCTGCTTAATATCAATACTATTTACTACGAACCTGCTGCATTAGAGTATTCACGAGGTCAACAGATTTTAGAACGTTATCCCGACGCTAAACGTATTGAGGTAGCTTCACACTGGAATATCCCTGAGTTGCATGGTAATGAAGAAGTTGTTGGCGACTGGAATAAGATTAAGCGCACAGTATTAGTTTTAGGTGTGAAGAAGTCGCTGTCTTGTTTAGCTTATGAACGCAGTTGTGATTTTGTTGCACCTTCGCAAGCAAACGGCTGCGCGATGGCTTGTGCTTATTGCGTGGTTTCCGGCACAATGATTTCTACTCCCAAAGGTCAAGTACCTGTCGAGCAAATTCAGGATGGAGATGAAGTATTCGCTTACGATAATTCTTCGGGACAACTTGTAGTAGCTGTCGTTTCTGGAATTGCTTCCAGGGAAGTTGACGAAGTGCTTGAAATTCAGGTTGGAGACACAGTGCTGCGTGTAACGGCAGAACACCCGATAATGACTCGTAGAGGATGGGTAAAAGCACAAGATCTAACTGAAGACGATGAAGTTCTGTGTGATGATGCCCACAAAGAGTAATTCCATTGTTGACATCTAAGGCATAGTTTGGAAATAAGGAAACTGGTATGACATGGTGTGCTTGTAAAACCTCGGTACTTCCGCAACAACGGCAAAGTCGCTCCCTTTGCACTACACTGTCAGACCAGTGCTTACCTTCTGTACGTTGTCTAAATGTTTGCTTTGCACTGCCATCAACGTAATTAGGATTACCTTGACCAGAGTGTAACTTAGAAAGTGCTTTAGCTTGAGCTTTTCTGCCTTCACCTGCTTCAGAACAAGTTGGACAGTAACCTGCTCTATTTTCATAAGTTTTGAATGATTCACTGCATATTTTGCAAGTTTGCAGCTTGGTATGAAGATTAGGTAGAGACTTATCAATTTTAAACAGAATACCTTCGTACTTTTTTATTGTTCTGACATCTTTACCTAAGTATTTACTTGCTTGTAAGTAGGAATAAAAAGACTGAAAAGGTTTAGATATCATTTCAGCCTGCAATTCTTGACATATCTGACTACAAAAGTCGCCTTGAAGAGTTTGCTTGCCACACCAAAAGCAATTTTTCTTAATCATGGGCGTACTATTACCGTTAAAAATACAGATTTAGCTCCAAAAATAATCTATGCTTACTTACAAAAAGATCGCCAGTATCAAACGAGTTAAAACAAATGTCACTGTTCATAATTTCCATGTTCCTGGTACAGAGTCTTTTGTTGCTAATGGTATAGTAACCCACAACTGTTATGTGGCTCGACGCAAAGGTTTTGCCAACCCGATTACAACTTTCGTTAATATCGAGAAAATCTGCGGATATTTAGAACGCCACGCTAAACGTCAAGGAATTAAGCAGCAACCCACTCAAGCAGATCCTAATCTTTGGGTTTATGAGTTAGGTACAAATAGTGATTGCTCGGCTGATGCTGTTGTATCTGATAATATAAAAGACTTAGTTGCTTTGTTCCGCAATATTCCGAATGCTAAGGCGACATTTGCAACGAAGTTTGTTAACCGTGATTTACTAAATTACGATCCACAAGGTAAGACGCGCATTCGGTTTAGTTTAATGCCGCAGTCAATTTCTAGTACGGTGGATGTGAGAACATCTAAAATTAGCGATCGCATCAACGCTGTTAACGATTTCCTAGAAGCAGGTTATGAAGTTAACCTCAACTTCGCACCTGTTATCTATTACGACAATTGGTTAAAAGATTATACCGAGTTATTCCAACAAATTGACGATACCCTCTCCCCACAAGCTAAAGCACAATTACAAACTGAGGTAGTATTTCTCACCCATAACGATCAACTACATGAAGTAAATATGGGTTGGCATCCCCAAGCAGAGGAGTTATTATGGCGACCAGATTTGCAAGAAAGTAAGATTTCCCAAACAGGCGGTAAGAATTTGCGCTATAAGCGAGGGTTTAAGCGGGATATTGTTGATAGCTTTACTGAATTGTTGTCAGAACATTTGCCTTATTGTGCAATTCGTTATGCTTTTTAATGGATTACACAACGTTTAACCCAACACGATAGTTTTGTTGGGTTTTACTTTGAGTGTGGGTAACACTCCTGCAATCAGGAGGCTTACACTACATTGAAATTATGATTAATTAACCAAAATTAAGATCAGACCTACTCAATATCAACTATGACGGCAAACGCTACCATTACTAACAATCCCTTACTGATTGGCAAAGGTTTACCCCCGTTTGATGCCATTAAGCCTGAGTATGTAGTACCTGCTATGACTCAACTATTGGCAGAACTTGACTCTGAACTTACCAATTTAGAAGCCAATGTCAAGCCAACTTGGAACGATTTAGTAGAACCTCTACAACAATTTGTAGAACGTCTAAGTTGGAGTTGGGGTATTGTTAACCATTTAATGGGTGTGAAAAATAGCCCGGAATTACGGGAAGCCCATGAAACTGTACAACCGCAAGTTGTCCAATTTTGGAATAAGCTAAGTCAAAGTCAACCTTTATATAAAGCGTTTAAAGCCTTAAGCGAAAGTGATGCTTGGGATAGTTTAGAACCTGCTCAAAAACGCATTGTTGAAGCAGCGATTAAAGATGCTGAACTTTCTGGTGTAGGATTAGAGGGAGAAAAGCGCGATCGCTTCAATGCTATCCAACTAGAATTAGCAGAACTTTCTACCAAATTTTCTAACCACGTTTTAGATGCTACTAAAGCTTTTAGCTTAACTCTCACCAGCAAAGAAGAAGTAGACGGTTTACCTCCTAGCTTACTCAGTTTAGCTGCTGCTTCTGCCCGTGATGCAGGTGAAGAAAACGCCACACCAGAAAACGGCCCCTGGCGTATTACCTTAGATGTCCCCAGTTATGGCCCTTTCATGCAGCACAGCACTCGCCGTGACTTGCGGGAAAAACTCTATAAAGCCTTTGTAAGTCGTGCTTCTAGTGGTGATTTAGATAACAGTCCCATCATTGAGCGCATTTTACAGCTCAAGAAAGAAAAATCTAAAATACTAGGTTTTAACAGTTATGCTGAGTTAAGCCTAGCTAGTAAAATGGCTCCTAATGTAGAAGCTGTAGAAGCACTACTAGAACAACTCCGCCAAGCTAGTTATGATGCTGCTATTAAAGATTTGGAACAGTTAAAAGCTTTTGCTGCTGCTAAAGGTGCAGAAGAAGCAAATGATTTAAAACATTGGGATGTTAGTTTTTGGGCAGAACGTCAACGGGAAGAAAAATTTGATTTTAGTGCCGAAGAATTACGTCCTTATTTCCCATTGCATCAAGTTTTAGATGGGTTATTTGGTTTAGTAAAACGCTTATTTGGTGCTACTGTTACCCCTGCTGATGGACAAGCACCTGTTTGGCATCCAGACGTGCGTTACTTCCAAATTGCTGATGAAACAGGTAACCCGATTGCATACTTCTATTTAGACCCTTACAGTCGTCCTGCTGAAAAGCGCGGCGGTGCCTGGATGGATGATTGTATTGGTCGTGCCAAGATTACTGAAAACGGTAAAACTGATACGCGCCTACCTGTAGCTTATTTGGTATGTAACCAATCTCCCCCAGTAGATGGCAAACCTAGTTTGATGACTTTTGGGGAAGTGGAAACGCTCTTTCACGAGTTTGGTCACGGCTTGCAGCATATGCTGACTAAAGTAGATTATGCTGGTGCAGCCGGAATCAATAATGTTGAGTGGGATGCAGTAGAACTAGCCAGCCAGTTTATGGAAAACTGGTGTTATGAGCAACCAACTTTGATGGGAATGGCAAGGCATTATGAAACAGGAGAACCTTTGCCAGAACATTACTACCAAAAGCTAGTTGCAGCTAAGAATTATATGAGTGGTAGTGGAATGCTGCGACAGTTGCACTTTAGCTTAGTTGATTTGGAATTGCATCACCGCTATCAACCAGGTGGTAATGAATCTATCAAAGAGGTGCGTAACCGTATTGCTAAAAATACTACCGTTTTACCACCGCTACCAGAAGACAATTTCTTGTGTGCGTTTGGACATATTTTTGCTGGCGGGTATGCAGCCGGATATTACAGCTATAAGTGGGCTGAAGTTTTAAGTGCAGATGCTTTTGCAGCTTTTGAAGAAGCTGGCTTAGAAGATGAGCAAGCTGTAGCTAATACTGGCGTGCGTTACCGCGATACAGTGTTAGCGCTTGGTGGTAGTAAGCCGCCAATGGAGGTGTTTAAAACTTTCCGAGGACGGGAACCAAGTACTACTGCTTTACTGAGACATAGTGGTTTAACAGTAGCAGCTTAAGTTGCTGTGCGAACTGACAAGTCAGCGCTTGCGCGATACTCCTGCGGAGTCGCTACGCGAACTGACAAGTCAGCGCTTGCGCTATCGCATTTTTAGCACATAATTGTCACAGCAACTTCACATTTGATCATTAAAATAGCAAATTGAAATATTTGCTCCTTACACCAATACCAATAGATAACCAGCCCTCTGCATATTAAGTGAGAGGGTTTTTTATTATTTTTTAATGCTTTGATATAAAAGATTAAAATACTCATATCCCCGATTTAATTAATAAATCGGGGATATTGTTTTTCCTGAATATTTATGACTGTTATATAATTATGTGAAATTTACGACAGTCTTAAATCAGAACGAAGACTTATCTGGATGCGAGTACGCGGGTTAATCACAACCACATCTGAATTAGTTCCATTTTGAGTACTATATGATAACACTCCAGAAGTAGCATTAATTTGATAGCGCCTACCATTGGAAAGTATTAAGTTACGAGCTACAAATTGAAAACCTCTGTTAGTAGATCTAAACTCACCTTCAATTGTAGAATTCCTTGGAATTAAAACTTGGTTTTGATTATTTCTGATATCGCTAACAATTCTAAGTGTTATAGGATATGTTTGATTTCTACGCAAGGTAATTCTACGGGAACCAGTGTACTCAGAACTTAATGTAGTTCTGGCGGGTAAAGTGTACCTGTCATAATTAGAGTTATCATCATTTTCGTCGTCATCGTCACGGTCATCGCGAGTATTATCTCTATCTCTCTGCTTTTTGCAATTATTTGAATTTTGCTTACAGCGATATCCCCAAGCTGGCGCGTGTGATGGTGGTTTAGCTTCTGCAATGCTAGTGCTGATAGCAAGACCAGTACTTGCACACAGCAATATACTTGCTAAAGATAAAGGCAGAAATGAAGTTAAACGCTTGTTGTCCATAACTGTACCGCCCTTATATAAAATAGACAGGCTATTAGCAGCTAGTAGAGACGTTAATCTATCTCAAAAAGTTTCCCCAACAAAAATTTAGATAAAATCCCTCGCAATCAATTATGATGATTAGTCCTAGTTTTCACTTCAGGTCGTTAAGATTTTTATATGCAGCCACAGCACACTTTGTTTGTTTGCACAAGTTGCGCCAGTGTTTGGAAGGATGGAAAGACTATTGGTAAAAGCGGAGGACAACAATTACTAGAGCAAATATTACAACTCTACGGAGATTGGAATTTAAAAGATGAATGGCAAATTCAGCCTGTAGAATGTATGAGCGCGTGTAGTCACTCGTGTGCTATATCGTTTGTGGCTTTTGGTAAATATACTTACTTATTTGGTGATTTACCTTATTTAGAGGAAAATTCGCCAGCTATAGTAGATGTTTTAAACTGTGCTGATAACTACTACTCTAAGCCTGATGGTTTGTTACCTTGGTCAGAACGACCAGCAGCACTTAAAAAAGGAGTTGTAGCAAGAATTCCACCTATACCAATTAAAACAGTAAGCACTACAGAGTAAAGAGTAAATTTTCCCCTCCCTGTTGACGGGGAGGGGATAGGGGGTGGGGTTTTATCATTAATTATGTTGACCTAATTAAATACTTACTTAAGATAGAGGGAAAAAATACATCTACGACTCATTATTAATAATAAATAGACATTTGTTCTAAATTTAATTGTTAATAAAAGTTATAAAAATTTAACAAGCAAGACTATGATTACCCAAAATTTTGTAATTCTGTTAAAGGAAATGGTTCCCTGCTTTGGCGCTAAACAGTCTGGAGATTGTAGTGTAAATCTTGGCTGTGGTTGCAAAAATCCAGGCACACAGTTACATTGTGAAGAATGCCCTTATCTGGAAGCTTGTTTGTCTCGTTCTAAAACATTTAAAGCTTCTATTTAGTATTTAGGGAACGCCAGCGATTAATTGCCGCAGCTAACTCTAAGCGTCTGAAGAATACCAAATCTCCGTCTGGGAATGATGTCAGTATATCAAAGCCTTGTGCTGTAATATCCGCGATCGCATTATCTAAAATCTCTGGGAGTGTGTGATGATCGAGATAATGCTGAGCAATATAGCTGATCGTAGCAGCGATCGCTCTCAATTGACCTACTTCTACAAGCTGTTCTACTGCGGATAAATCTATTTCCTCTTTGTTGAAAATAATAATATCTAAATCTCGGACTTTCCACTCGCGTTTGTACTGAGTAAAATTCGACTGAGATTTATTCGCTAATAAAATTCTTGCTGTGAATTTTCCAAACTCTTGACCACCTTCAGTAGTACGATTAGTTGTATATTGTTGTGCAATCGCTTTGGCTTTCTGGGTCACTTCTGAGGGTTGAAAATTTTGCATTGCAATCACGGTATCTGCAACATCAAAATAATCACCGCTACCACCCATTACCAAGATAGTAGACACGCCATATTCTGTATAAAGTTGTCTGACTTTATCAATAAAAGGTGTGATCGGTTCAAAATCTTTGGCAATCAAAGCTTGCATTCTGCGATCGCGGATCATAAAGTTAGTAGCAGCAGTGTCTTCATCTATTAATAACAACTGCGTACCAGCTTCTAACGCCTCAATAATATTGGCTGCTTGGGAAGTGCTACCACTAGCATTTTGTGTAGAAAAATTAGTAGTTGAACGATTTTGCGGGAGATGATTAATAAACGGTGAAATATTTACACCTATAATACTGCGCCCATCTTCAGCACTAATTTTAACTGCGAATGAATTTGTAATAACTAATTCCCGTCCATCATTAGGGATATGGTTATAAATTCCTAATTCAATCGCTTTTAATAAAGTAGATTTACCATGATAACCACCCCCAACAATTAAAGTAACGCCTTGGGGTATCCCCATACCTGTTACTAAACCACGATTGGGACAATTAAACTCTATTCTTAAACTATCTGGAGATTTAAACGGTATTACTTGATCTAAAAGTGGTTTTTCATCTACGCCACTGCAACGAGGTAAAATTGCACCATCAGCAACAAAAGCAACTAACTTTTTTTCACTAAGTTTTTCTCTAATAAAATCTGCATCTTCAGCAGTAGTAATATGATTTTCAATTGCTACGGCATCGAGATTACTATATATTAATGTGCGTTCAATTAATTGCGGAATTTGTTGGCATAGTAATTCTACTGCTTCGGGTGCATTAATCCGCCGACCATCGCCAGGTAAACCAACAACAAAGCGTATTTCTACAAACTCATCATTGATAAATGCAGAAGTGCGATCTAAGATAGCTTGACTTGGAAGTGCGATCGCAATTAAGCCACTATTTCCTGTTCCGCGTCTTTGGCGGATAGACTGGGTGGCATGGTAAAATTCCCGTGTAAGATAATCTCGTAGGGCAATTTCTCGGCTACGATTTTGATAGACATGACGGGGAAACTTAGCAATTGTTTGGGGAATTTTTACCCGTAATTGGCTAGGTGTAGCAAAAGGATCTCCCTGTACGCGGTCAATAATTAAAGTAAAATTGGGAAAATCGTAACTTCCGCGAATGTCTTTATAAGCTTTATATCCGCGATGATCTAGGGAAATTAATAATTGACGTAGATTTTCTTGGTTTGCCATTTTCTCTTTAAAGGCGGGAGAAGTAATGGCAAGTATAACCTGTACTAAATTTTATCCAACCACTGTTTTGGATCGCGTTTTGTATGGAAGCAAGCAAGTACAAAAACCGTATCTTGGTCAAAAACGTAGAGTATTATGTATGGGAATCGACGGATTAATACTTTTCTTACCTATTTGTGGATGATTTTGTAAGCCAGGGGGTTTCGTCCTATTCCAGACAAGCAAGCATCAACTGCACGGACAAACTCAGAACCCAAACCAGGATTATTTAGATTCGTACCACTCAAAAGCATCCTGAATATCGTATTCTGCTTCTGGTTGAATAATCAGCTTATAGTTCATCGCGAGAAGTCTAACCGTTTTTTAACCTCTTCCCAACTAGAACCATTTGTAGGGTTTTCCTGGTAATTTTCTAACCGTCGATCTAATTCTTGTTGTTGCGCTTCACTCAAGGGAAGTTCCTCTTGCTGTTGAGAAATACTATCCCATAAATCTTCAGCTAATTGAATACGTTCTGCAACACTGAGTTGAGAAATGTCAACTTTCAACAGGGGATGGGAACTCATTAGTACAGAGTTATGGTAATGATTTTACCTATTTTACAGCATTGCGGTTGGAGATATTTTGACAATGAGATCGCTCCTAGCTGTTCACTTTAGTTAATATATATTATGGATAAACAATTGGTATCTCTGCACAGCAGAAGATTTATCCTCAAGAATAGATATATTGTTGTAATTGAGCGATCGCATATTGATTTCATTTTATGACAAACAGCAATAACACAATTGAACTGGGAAAATTTTTGAAATGGGCGGGTGTAGTTCAAACTGGGGGTGAAGCTAAGATACTCATCCAAGCAGGTAGAGTTAAGGTGAATGATGTGATCGAGACGCGCCGAGGACATAAATTAGTAGAAGGCGATCGCGTTTTTGTAAACAACAGAACTTTCACCGTCGAGTTAAGTTAATTCAACTCTACATAATTAAGCGTAAAACAAAACTTCCCTCCCCGTAAAGGGGCAGGGGCTGGGGGTGGGGTTCTTTTTACTAAGAATGAGCGAGCGCGATAATTTTTTCAGCTACTTCTTCTGATACGGGCATAACTGATAATCTATTGCCTTTTTTTATTACAGCTAATTCGCGATCGCTAAATTCTTGCTTAAGTTTTTCTAAAGAAATAATAATAGAAAAAGCTTCTACGAATTCTACAATTACAGTTTGCCATCGGGAGGACTCTTTACTTGATTTTGGATCGTAGTAAGGACTATTAGGATCAAACTGCGTATGATCTTCCACGTTACTTTCTACCACAGACATTAACCCCACAATTCCAGGTGGTACAGCATTAGAGTGATAGAAAAATGCTAAATCACCTGGTTGCATTTTGCGTAAAAAATTACGTGCTTGATAGTTACGCACACCATCCCAAACTGTAAAACCTTGCTTTTGCAAATCAGTAATACTAAATGCTTTTGGTTCCGACTTCATCAACCAATAATTCATCTTTATTGCTGCTTACTTCCATTCAACAAATATTTGCTTAATTTTACCCATCGCTTCATCTGCGTGTGATCTATTTTTGGAAAAATTTATCTTCTCATTATTTGTTGAATTATCAACTTATTTTAAAATTGGCTCTGTTGGAGAGACAGTGGCTAAATATTTAGCTGTGTCAGTTAAGTTAAATTTGCCGTTATCGTAATTAGTTACTATTGCTCTCACTTGCGCTTGCACTTCTAGAAACTAACTAATTATTAAAAAATGTTAGCGCTGCTCGTTAAACTAACACTCTGACTCTTGTTATTTCAAACTAGCACCTACATTGAGGCGATGAAAAACAGGTTATTTTAAAGATTCTCTAGCTTGTAAAAAACCTAATATATTTAAATGGACTTGAAATACTGAAATATGTGTAAAATATAAAAATTACCTTAAAAGAGAATGATTGTAATTGATTAATTATTATGTATATAATTATTGTTGGTGCAGGAGCCGTAGGCTCTAGTTTAATAAAACTAGCTTTGCAAAACGATCATAAAGTGGCGATGATCGAATCTGACCAAGAAAGAGCGCAAGCAGTGTTACAAAACTATGATGTGCAAGTATTTCATGCAAACATTGCCCAAGGTGGAATTTTAGATGAAGCAGATGCCGATAATGCTGATGCGATAATTGCTACTACAGGTGATGATTCAGCTAATTTAATGACAATGTTTCTTGGTAAAGAACGTGGTATCAAGACATTAATTAGTATGATTAACGATCCACAGCATCAAGGAATGTTTGAACGCTTAGGCGCACAAGTACTTGTAGATCCAGAAGTAATTATTGCTAAACATCTTTATAATTTTATGGATAAAAAGTGAATATTAAAATTAATTGGTTAAGTCGCAATACTAAGGCAATTATACGAGATGTAGGTTTATTGTTACACCTACCAGGAATCATGGCTTTAGTTTCATTACCTATTTGTTTTATATTTAGTGAGTATTATACTATTCCAGCGTTTTTATTGACAGCTTTAGCTTCTTTAAGTATCGGTCAATTACTATATCAAATTGGCGATTATTCTAGTGACACACGTTTACGCCATGCGATGTTGGTTGCAGCAATAAGTTGGGGTGTAGTACCGTTTTTAGGTGCAATTCCATTTTTAGCGATCGCATCTCATTTTGCCACACTTCCCGAAGCATCCCAAACTATCTTAAATTTTCAAAATCCTGGCAATGCGCTGTTTGAATCATTTGCTGGATTCAGCAGTGCAGGATTAACAATGGCACTGCATCCTAGTAAATTACCACACAGTTTACAGTGGTGGCGATCGCTGATGCAATGGATTGGCGGTGTTGGTATTATCGTGCTAGTCATCGCTGTACTAGAACCTAGCACAGATGCTTATGAACTTTATTATGCCGAGGGACGGGAAAAAAGAATTGCCCTCACTGTAACTAAAACTGTCCGCAAAATTTGGAAAATTTACTTATTCTATACAGCATTGAGCATTTTATTATTGCGAATAACAGGGATGCGTTGGTGGGAAGCAATTAATCATGGTTTAACAGGTATTGCTACAGGTGGATTTGCGATCACAGATGACAGCATGAGTAGTTATAGTATTCCTATGCAACTGGCAATGATTATTATTTTGATTTTAGGTTCTATTAGTTTTGCCATTCATTATCAACTACTAACTCAGCGACGTTTATCTGTATTGTGGCAAGATGCCCAACATCGCGCATTGTGGTTTCTCTTAGTATTAGGAACAATCCTACTATTATTAGAAAACTTTTGGCATAGCCAATCATTTCTTTGGCTAGACTCACTATTTCAATGGATTTCCGCCTTAAGTACCTGTGGTTTTAGTACCGTCAAATTGCAAAATTGGAGTCCCACAGCTAAATTGTTATTAAGTATAGCAATGATTTTTGGTGGTGCGGCTGGTTCTACAGTTGGTGGACTTAAGCTAAAGCGAGTAGCATTTCTGTACAAAGCGATCTTATGGCGTTTTAGTAGGCTTTCTCTACAACCCCACGAACTAATGCGCTACAAGCTAGAAAATAAAGTGCTAACAGAATCAGAAGCTAGTCGCCAAATTAAAGGTGCTGCTGTTTTAGCACTGTTATGGATAAGTTTATTAATATTTGGTGTTTTAATATTACTGCACGTAGTTAAACCAGAATACACTTTAAGTGACGTAATTTTTGAAGGTGCATCAGCTTTAGGAAGTGTTGGTTTATCTATAGGTATTTCTCAACCAGACTTACACTGGTTAGGTAAATTAATTTTAATATTATTTATGTGGATGGGGCGATTAGAAATTGTCCCGGTAATATTATTATTTTCGGCAATTGTATCAAACATAAAAAGCCTGCGTAGGCAGGCTTAGTTAGTATAGCCCCACCTTTAATGGTGAGGGCTAATGGGATATCAGATATTAGTAATTAGCGTCGATCTACATTCAAGCGATCGCCTGCATTAACATCCAATTCTTCCCGACGTACTTGACCTTCCGCAGTAGCAGTTTCTTGAGTTACTTCTTTGCTAACTCTAACTTCCTCACGCACAAAAGCTTCTTTGTGAACATCAGGAGTTTCTTTATAAACATCCACCCGTGCAACTTCACCTTCGTTGAACTTAGCTTCACCAGGACTAACAACACGCCCTGTATCAGATGGGCTAGTGCGTTCAATTACCACGCGCTCTGTTTCGATTGGTACTGAAACCCTCGCAGTCTCAGTTTCCACGTGTTTACCAACCGTTACTTCCCCTGCCTTAGCACGGGTTTTATTAGCTACCAACCGTTCTTGATACAACTTTAGGGTTTTATGATTCTGATCATTCATCCCGTACAAATCGACATCGTGATCGTAGTTGTAGCTACCTGCCTGACTATAGTTAGCACCAGCTACAGGAGCAGCCGCATAAGGAGTAGTTAAGGGTGCTGTATCTATAGGTGCAGAAGTATCTAAATTTGCTGATGTTTCTACACCTTGAGGGCGATAAACTCCCCTGACACGCTCTTCATAATCATGATCAATTTTCAGATCGTCGTTAAATTCAGGTAAAGCTTTGGCTTGCTCCTTAGTTAACCCCGTTGCATAAATCCGTCGGTTATTATCATCAATCCGTGCGCGACCCATTGGTAATAATACTTGCTTACCGAAAATCCAGCCACCTGTGTCGATTACCAAGTAACGAAAATTACCGGATTCATCAACTAAAATATTTTTGACACTTCCAACCTTTTCATCGTCTATATCTGCATAGACATCCATTCCTTTGACATCATCACCGTCAAAAGTAGCTTGGTAGTCGTCATCAAGTTCCTCGAGCTTGTAAAGTACCATATTAAAATTCCTCAGTTTTATAGTTCACTTACTACCGAGGCTAAAAATTATTAACTCGACTTCCATCTTTCTCAGGTAAGAGTTAATTTAACGCTTTAGCTAATTTCTTTAATTCACTGCCGCCATAAATATTGATATTCCATTAGACAGAAGTAATTATTTTAATAATTATTTATCGTAAACCTTGCAGGCAGTTTGTTCCAACGTGGAATAACATAAGCGCTAAATATAATTGAAAAATTATCGTCTGCCCAAAATAAAATAAAGAGGAACTTTATCATGGTTATGAAATACAATAAAAATTTTATTGCACCAAGTAAGTTGATCGCTAGAGGAACAATTATATTACTTTGTGCAGGGTTAGTGACAGCTTGTGAAAATCAAACAGCCGAAAAGCCAGACGTAATCGTTGTTAGTCCTAGCCCCGCTACACCCGCACCAACAACTCCCGCCCCAGCGACAACCCCGACTGGTACACCCACAACAACTCCAACTAATTCTTCTACTTCTCAAACAACTACCACAACTACAACTACTACTGAACCAATCACAGATGTAACAGTTATTGTTACCGAACCTAGCCCACAGTCTTTAGTTAATAGAAGGGTAGAATTCACTAACGTGAAAGTGCAGAATGTTAACGGCGATCGCACTTTCTGGGTTGGTCAAAGTAATAATCAAAGATTGTTCGTTGTCCTAGATCCCGCATTAGATAAAGGTAGTGCTGAAAATAAAGTAAGTATTAAGGCAGGACAGCTACTCGATACCACAGGAACTATCAAGAAAATGCCCACGGCAGCACAAGCACAACAGCAATGGGGTTTAAGTGCAGCAGAAGCGCAAGCAATTCAAAACCAAACTATCTACTTGCAAACAGACACAATCAATTTTAAGAGCGCTACTTAAGCCTTCGTAGGTCAACATCATTAAACCTAAAACAAAACCATGCCCCCACCCCCCTATCGGAGTGGGGAAACATTGACGCTCATTCTATGGTGTTATGAATCCTGAAGCATCATTATCTACAGCATGGCTCAAAGTTCAGGGGATGATCAACGGCACAATTGTGATGCTGCCAAATATTGTTGCCGCTTTGATCATTTTCTCCATTTTTTATGCCATTGCTAAATCGCTCAAGTCTATTGTCAAACGAATTACTCGCAGACATAGACACGCAAGAAATTTGGGATTGGTGCTAGGAAGATTAGCAGAAGGAATTGTACTTTTAGTCGGTTCATTTGTCTCGTTATCTGTTATTTTTCCCTCATTCAAAGCAGGAGATTTAATTCAATTGTTAGGAATTAGTGGGGTAGCCATAGGCTTTGCCTTTCGTGATATTCTGCAAAATTTCCTGGCTGGTATTTTGATTTTGTTAACTGAGCCATTTAAAATTGATGACCAAATTATTTTTAATGATTATGAAGGAACAGTTGAAAATATTCAAACACGCGCAACCACAATCAGAACTTATGATGGTCGTCGAATTGTAATTCCTAATTCAGAATTGTTTACCAATTCAGTAATAGTAAACACCGCTTTTGAACATCGTCGTTTAGAATATGACATCGGGATTGGTTACGGTGACGACATTGATAGGGCAAAAGAGTTAATTTTAGAAGCAATATATAGCGTCAATGGGATTTTAAAAGACCCCGCCCCCGATGCCTTGGTAATTGATTTAGCTGATAGTACAGTCAATATTCGTGCGCGTTGGTGGATTCAACCACCACGACGGGCAGATGCTATGATTGCACGGGATAAGGTCTTAACTGCAATTAAGAAAAAGCTAACTGCTCATGGCATTGATCTGCCTTTCCCTACACAGCAGATATTATTTCACGATCAAACTGAAGAGACAGATGGCGATCGCACCCGTCAGCGTGAAGGGTGGCCAGCAGGTAAAAAAGAAGTGCCAAAACCCCGCAGTATCGGCGGTTCATTGAGAAAGCTGGCGGAAACCCGCTCCTCGCGCAGAGATGGCAACGGGAATAATCATAGCTATGAAAATCCAGCTAATTAAAGCTCTGCCACACCTAGCGTATAAGTGTTGCAGGATGTCATATTATGTCCGCTCTCATTACCTGTAATAAGAACTGATTGACTTGTAGGGTCAGGTTAAACCAAGATATTGAGCAGTAGCAAGTTCTATCTGTCAACCCGCCCCTACGCATATTATGGTTAATCGACCGAACTTGATCGCATAAATATTAAAACTGAACTTTAAAACAAGAGTAATAATTTTAATTGAAATGGTATGAATACTAATGTTGTTTTATTTGACTTTTCTATGTGCAGTTGCCCTCGCGATCGTGCATTTATACTCTGGTAAACTACGTTTTCTTAAGTCAATACCGCGTAGTCATTGGCTGTCCCTAGCTAGTGGTGCTTCTGTTGCTTATGTATTTGTTCATATCTTTCCTGAACTCAGGAAGGCACAAACAACTGTTGAACAGGTAGAAATTGAGATATTAAAGTTTTTAGAACACCATGTTTATCTGATGGGGTTGCTAGGTTTCACTGTATTTTATGGGCTTGAACGTCTGGCTAAGACATCACGCCAGCTTAACCGAGAAGCTGGAGAGGGGGATGCTACCACTGCGAGCGTATTTTGGTTACACATCATATCTTTTGCTCTTTACAACATTGTGGTCGGTTACTTACTAATTCACCGAGAAGAAACTACCATTATTAGCCTATTATTCTTTTTTATAGCGATGGCGCTACATTTTATGGTGAATGATTATGGTTTACAGGAACATCACAAAGCCAGCTACAAAAATATTGGTCGGTGGATACTAGCAGCAGCGATTATTATTGGCTGGGCAATAGGAACAGCCACAGAAATTTCTGAACAGGCGATCGCATTACTTTTTGCTTTTCTCGCAGGAGGTGTGATCCTTAACGTTCTCAAAGAAGAACTACCACAAGAACATCAAAGTCGTTTTTGGGCTTTTGCAGTCGGTGCTGCGGTTTATGCAGCTTTTTTACTAACTCTCTAAATTGTAAGCAAAACAAGCCATTGAAATGCCATAGATCAAAAGCATTAATTCTTGAGCGAAGGTCGCCCAGACTTACTGCCAGAGGATTCTGTGGGTACTGGACTTTCTACTACTGATGCCTGAGCCAGTACAGGTTCCTGCGACTCGGTGATGTTCAGCCCACCAGAGCGATACTCAACAGATGCTAGTAGAATATCTAGCACACCTGCCTGTTTAGCATAATCTATCGCCTGATGTGTCACTAATTCACCCACATTTAAAATAAAATTGTCATCGTTATCTAAAATTACTCGGTTAACAGGTCGCCCCAATGCCACTCTAATACGTTGCTCCTCAGTAGCTTGAAAGTTGCGTTTTTGAAAGCTCTTAACTATTGCCTTTAACTGTCCCCAGAAAGCGGGTTGATCTGGAGAAGTTGGCATTACACCATATACAGAAGTCTCACCAGCAGAATTAACAGATGTAGGCAGTTGTTTACCTGTTTGAGCAAATTTTGTAGAAAAGCGCGATGTTTTTTCAGTTGTCAAACCAACTGCTGCAATTAATTCTTGTTCTTTGTGATAATTTTTCGCTAGTTCAATAACTTTATTAGTAACAATTTGTCCTTGAGCGCCAATAAAAAATCCTTCTTTTGTTTGTATTGACTTTTGTAATCTTCTACCTTTTGATTGTTCAACAGTATAACTATTAACAGAATCTCGCGGCTGACAATAACCTTTTTCTTGACTATCAAACACCTGTTTATTATTGATTGGGATAAATTCTGGAACTTGTGGCTCTGCTCTTAGTAGTAGATCATTTTGTATTATGGTAGCTTGATCTGAAACTTGACCGCCAGCAGCTAAATATAGTTGATTTAAAATACCCCAACGCATCGCTGCCTCTACATCCTTTAGCGTCACTAACTGACCTTGTACAACTAAGGGCGTACCATCAGGAGTAATCACCGTTCGATCTACAGTTTTGCCAATCACAAAAGCTTTTTGTTGAGTTGGTTCAACATTTTGTTGTAATACTGTAACAGCTTCTTGAGTAGGTAGTAATAATTTTACTGGATTAATATTTGACGTTAGTGTAAGCTCATTTTTTCCTAATTCAAGCTCACCTGGGATATAAGATTGAGGCAATTCACGATCAAATAAGACAGAATTTTCATCCTTGATTTCAACAATTTGTTCTTCCATCAAATCTACAGTTTCAGGGGGGACAAACGCCACATCCACACCTATTCTGATTGTCTGTGGTGCTGGCACAAATGAGTGTCCAGTTTCAGGATGAGCAAACATTCCACCTTCGACTTCATATCCTTCAATTTGACCGTTGCGTTCATCGAAGTATAAATCAATCATTGTACCCAAGAAGCGACCATCTGTGGTCATCACCCTTGTGTCTTTCAGTACATTATTACGTTCTAAAATTTTTTTAACTTCACGTATTTTTTTAGCAGCTACAACTGCAAACTTCCATTTTGCAATTACTGCATCTGGCCCAATGGCGTGTACATCTTCTATCGGTATTACCTTAGCAGCATTAAACCAACCACTGTCAGACACTAAAAAGGCAAGAATGTAATTACTATTATGGTCAAAAATCACATCGGCAACTTTTTCAATTTGTTTGCCTGTATCGTAGGTGATAATCGGCTTACCGATGATGTCACTTCCTTTCAGCATTTAACTTTTGCCTCTAGATAATCTTTTAGTAATGCTCAGTTGTAGATTGTCTTTTAAATCAACAGTTGGAATTTTTTAAACGATCGCTATAAAAATAATTTAAACAGTAATTAACTTAGCTTATCTAATGGGGTATTTTTTTCAAAAAAGTATATTAAGGCAATGATTATGTATAACAGCTTAGAGCATATCAGAAAAATAATTAGCCGTGAATAATATCTCTATCAATCTGCGCCAAATTTTCGGTATCAAACATCTTTAATTAATTTTGTAAATATGCTGTTAGTTACATAAACCGTTAGCTATCATCTCAACCGCTTTGATAACTGACGGAGTAAAGTAGCTTATTTTTACATAATTTTATTGCAATTCTCTGAGGGGAATCGCACCTCTTGACAAAAGGTTAATTCCCCTTGTTTTAAAAGAAAAAATTTTAAATCCCCCTTTTGAAGGGGGATTTAGGGGGCTCTCTCTGTAAGCCCTGAGTAATAAATTTCTTGCTGCTAGCTTTCTGTAATCAAGAGAATTGATTTAACTTTAGCGCCGTCTACCACTACCAAATGAGCGGCTTCTGCTACCACTAGAACGCCCACTACCAAAACCACTAGGGCGATTAACACCACTAGGACGAGATCTATTCGACTGACGTAAGGTGCTAGAACCGAAACCGCCACCTGTAGAACGAGTACTTTGTTGTGGTACGCGGCGGGTAGTTGTTGGTTGATTGTATGAAGGTGACCTTAAGCGACCACTTGTCCGCAAAACTTGACGATTTCTCACCACTGGCGGTGGCGATTGATAGCGAGTTTGGTAACGTTCAACTGCTTGATTATAAGTATTGCCATAACCTCCATGACCTACCATCAGCCCACCTGGTTGATAGACAGGTGGCATATAGTATTGAGGTCTAAATAACAAGCTACCTACAGCTTGACCAGCTAATGCTCCAGCAAAAGGAGCCCAAAAGTTAGATTGTTGGCGTACTACAACTGTTTGTGGTTGTCCTGTTTGGGGATCTGTCTTAGTTTCAGTGACGTTGTGGACATATTCAATTTTGAAATCCTCCGTCAGGTGTAAAACTCCCTGACCATTATTCATTTCCAAATAGCTCTTTTGCCCAGAAGAAATTTCTTCATCCGTCAGACGAGCCATCTGTAAATCTGTATTGCGATAAACAGGAGGCGCTCCCGATGGGGTGTTGAGCAGCATTAAAGTGTATTCCCCATTAGAGTCATCGTAAGTCGCCTGCTGCACTGGATATTTACCATCGCTCAAACGCGTGGTTTGAGTCGATGTTGTTTTGAAATCACGATTTTGGGATTGTGTTGGGGGAGGAGAACCACACCCTATTGTCGTCAAACACAAAGCCAACGACATGACAATTATTGTTAATTTACGCCACATAAACATGGAATAAGTTGTGATTATTACCTGATGATCTTAGCGAATACCTCTATAGCTATTCGCAGTAATTTATTGATGGAAATCCATACTTGACAAGGTTTACCCAGAAAGATGAGTGGTCAAGATGCCTGCACTACTTAGGTGGTTAGTAGGGTTTTCGCTTGTAAGTCTTACTCGAATATTGCCTAATACTAAAGATTACGGCAATTTACAGGCTCTCTACTAGCTCAGAAAGCGCTTTTAAAGCGGGATTAATTCTGGAAAATTTGTCAAGAGTTGATCGTTAGTCAGTTCATCTCCAAATTGTGCTGGAGAATAATGAACTTGAATCGCTCGTAGTCTTTCTTGATAATGTAAATTAATTAATGCTTTCAGACCAGCTTTGAGAGCAGAAATGTTTGATAAATCTGTTTCCAATTTAGGTTCTTCACCTTCTGCCGCTACCGTAATCATTACAACCAAGTTGCGTGTCACAGGCAAAGATAAAGGCTGATCTTGCGGGGAACTTCCTTCACTGGAAAAAGGTTCACTGAGGTATCTTTGTGCAGAGTCAGTAAACAATTCATTTACATAATCTCCAGCTTCACCCTCATCCCACAAAACATCACCTTCATTAGCAGCAGATTGCCAGTAAGTATCGTATTGTAATAAGTTTTCACAAATCTCAACGAGTCCTTCTCCTAGAATATTTAAATCTCCATCAGATTCGACTGCTTCCCTAGCAGCACGGTTAAGGATACCCAATAGAGGAGCAACTTCTGCACCTGCTAAATGGATAAACAAACGAGCAACTACAAATCGAGTTTTGCCACTAAACTGATTGAAGCGATCGCGCAAAGAACTCATCAGAACGCCTCTAAATGTCAATAATATCAACCATCACATTAGTTTAATTTAAATCTAGTACTGCTGATAACCTCAGATAGGTATACCTAAGTAGCTGGCGGAAAATCAACTTAAGATGAAGGCTGATAATTGTTAATTGTTAATTGTTAATTGTTGATCGTACCATTGTAAAATTCGATTCCAAGCCCACCAAGGATCAGGATCTCCAGCAAGTCGTTGGCTAACTTGGCTACTAATATAGCCAACATGACCGCCATAACGAGTTAGCAATAAATCTATGTAAGGGTTGTGAGCAGCAGCTAACTGCAAGTCTGTCACAATACTTGGGTCAAACATCGGGTCATCAATCGCATATAAAATCAAAGTAGGTTTATCTAAGTGAGGCAAGATGTGTAACCCACTACTAGCCTCGTAATATGCCTCTACAGATGGGAAACCCAGCCGTTTAATTACCAATTCGCGATCAAAGCTCCAAATACTATTAGCACGTTTAATTGCCGCCGGATCTATTTCTGTAGGGTGAGCCTCATAAATGCGCCAAGCAAGTTTGATTAATTCTCGTGTAATTGCCTGTTCCAAATACCTCCCGAAGCGATCGCGCACTAAATAAGATAAAGAACGAGTGGAATCAAGGCTCGGACAAATAACCGCCGCACCACCAATATCATCTGAGTGCAACCCTAGCTGATTACCTTCCGTTGTTAGTTCGTGAGCAGCTTTAACTGCCCATAGTGCTAGTTGTCCACCCAAAGAGTACCCTGTAAACCAAAATGGTGCAGGGCAACCCATTGTTTTAGCTTCAGCCGCAATGCGAACAAAATCTTCTCCCTCGTACAACCCATCTGAAGTTAAACTCGGAGATAATTCTGCTGTCTTACCGTGCGCCCTCCAGTCAAACAAAACCACTGCATAACCTTGGGCAAACGCTTTACGCCCCAGTAACCTGAGAAACCATTGGTTATCTAAAGAACCTGTAATCCCATAAGTGCCAACAATTGTACCGCGAGGGTTTTCTGGGATAGCAACAATACCAAAAATCTGCACTCCTCCAGCACCAACAAAAACTCTCTCCTGGTAAGCTGGCTCTGGGTCTAATATAGTTTTTTCCCAGGTACGACTAGCTGATAAAGCCGTGTAAAGAGTCATTGCCATACCGTTTCGGAGAAACAACGGTGGAGTGTAGTTAGGATAAGGCATAAACTCTAGATCTACAAACAGTAACCACGATCGCGCGATCGCTCACTGTGGTAAACCATTATTACAACAACATAAATAAACAAAGACAATAACAAAATCAGCAACATTCTTTGCCTATCTTAAGAAAGAATTTAGAATCCTTCGTATAATCTGTACAGGAATCTTTATTTTTATGTCAAGATTCTTATTTAACTTTTACAAAACTGTACCTTAGCTAAAAGTTTTAACTAATGCCTCGGATACTTGTTATTGATGATGACGCGGCGATCGCAGAATTAGTCGCTATAAATTTGGAGATGGCTGGTTATGATGTTACTCAGGCATCAGACGGTATTAAAGGTCAGGCTTTGGCTATGCAGCTTGTGCCAGATTTAATTATGCTTGACCTCATGTTGCCCAAGGTAGATGGTTTTACCGTTTGCCAGCGTCTACGTCGGGATGAGCGTACAGCCGATATTCCGGTGTTAATGTTAACGGCTTTGGGCCAAACTCAAGATAAAGTAGAAGGTTTTAATGCAGGTGCAGATGATTACCTCACCAAACCCTTTGAACTCGAAGAAATGCTAGCACGGGTGCGAGCTTTATTGCGACGAACAGATCGTATCCCCCAAGCTGCTAAACACGCAGAAATTTTAATTTACGGGCCATTGACCCTTGTACCAGAAAGGTTTGAGGCAATATGGTTTAATCAAACAGTTAAACTCACCCATTTAGAATTTGAGCTTTTGCACTGTTTATTACAGCGACATGGACAGACAGTTTCCCCTAGTGAAATTCTTAGAGAAGTTTGGGGCTATGATCCAGATGACGATATTGAAACCATTCGCGTCCATATTAGACACTTAAGAACAAAATTAGAACCCGATCCTCGCCATCCTCAATACATCAAGACAGTTTATGGCGCAGGTTACTGTCTAGAGATACCAAGTGTACAAAACTCGACAGAGAATGCTGGCTCTTCTGTTATTGAACGCTAGAAATTTTGTTTGTACTCACTTCCAATAAAGATAATAAAAAGCCGACGTTTCGTCGGCTTGAAGCTTCCACCAATATATAATCTGGTTTTCACAGTAGAAGTACTAAGGAGCTAGTGCATTTCCGCGCAGTAGGCTACCAATTGTCTTAGCAGTAATCTTCATTTGTACTAAGGGGTTGGCTGGAACTACTGTTTTATAAAGATAGCTATCGAAAGTTAAACGCTGAACATCGCGGTCAGCACACATTTCTACAAATGCTTCACGGGTAGCATCTGAGCGGTAGAAAACATTTTGCAAAATGTCTAACACTTTGTATGTCAGACCATATTTCTTATCCCAACGCTTTAAGTAAAGCTTGAGGTCGTTTTCTGTAGGAATTTTTTGACCACTCTGGGATACTTCTACAATAGTCTCTGCACACATCCGACCAGATTTAGCTGCAAAGTAAATACCTTCGCCAGAAGACTTGGTAACGTAACCTGCTGCATCTCCTACCAAAGCGACTCTACCAACAACACGGCGGGGTCTGGGATGTTCAGGGATGGGATGAGCTTCGACTTTAATAATCTCGCCACCTGCAAGTTTTTTGGCAGCACGGGCGCGGATACCTGCTTGCAGATTTTTGATATCAGCTTTGTTTACCTTCATAGTACCAGTGCCAACGGCAACGTGGTCGTATTTAGGGAAAACCCAGGCGTAGAAGTCAGTGGAGACATCGTTGCCCACGTACATTTCTGCCAAATCGTGGTAGTAAGCCATTTTATTTTCTGGCAGACGAATCCGCTCTTGGAAAGCGATCGCATAATTGTAATCACCAGCGTCAATAGCCTTAGCTACACGAGAATTTGCACCATCTGCCCCGATAATTAAATCAACTTTCAGGGTTTTAGCTGTTCCTTCCAAGCTGCCATTTGAGTGATCGGCATAGTGGAGGGTATAAGCATCAGTATTGTTGCTGGGAATATCTATTTTATGAACAGTGCCATTGATCAGCTTGGCACCTAACTTAGCCGCGCGATCGCGTAGGAAGCCATCCAGCACTTCCCGACGGCACATCCCAATATATTCGTCTTTTTTTTCTATATTTATATCAACTTCAACATTAGATGGCGAGATCATCTTCATTTTTCTCACCTGCCGATCAATAATTTGCGGCGGCAAGTCAAACTCGCTGACCATACACAGTGGAATTGCACCGCCGCAGGGCTTGGCATTGTCTAGCTTGCGCTCAAACAAGTAAGTTTCAATTCCAGCTTTGGCAAGCGTCTCAGCAGCAGAGGAACCAGCCGGACCTGACCCAACAACAGCAACCCTTAGTACCAAAGTTCTTCTCCCAATCACTTACGGTTACAAGGTGTGATGTTAGCACGGACTTTTGCCCTCGTTGCTATAAGACTTTATACTTTTGGCATAAATGAAACACACCTTAACAAATCACTTCATTATTGGGTTAGCCTTCTGAAATTATTTAAACTATCGCAAGAAATACAAGAAACTCCATCAATTTGCCGAACCGTGATATAAACTACAGTAAATATATCGACTAACCGAAGTTGCAAAGTTATGAGAGTAACTTACCAAAAAGTGTCGCTAGGGTACCAACACTGTAACGCGCTTGTCAGTGTGTGGAGGAATTGATACCAGTAAATAATTCCTACCTGTCCTGTGAACTAAGTAGGGAAATTGAGTACTTCCAACCTAGTTTATTTGATGTGGTGCAGGGCTACTAAAAGCCTACTCTATAGTCGTTACTCCGGCTTGATGTAGGTAGTTTACCATAGCTGAATTCAAACAGGTGTTTGGTCTATTAGTCTTAATTAAGTGGCAAGTCCAGAGGTAAATATAAGTGGGCATTATTGTTGAAAACGTATCTAAGCAGTTTGGTAGTTTTAAAGCTGTTAACGAAGTTAATATCCAAATTGAATCGGGTTCGTTGGTAGCTTTGCTGGGGCCTTCAGGTTCTGGAAAGTCTACCCTGTTGCGATTAATTGCAGGTTTAGAGATGCCAGATACAGGGAAAATCTGGCTGACTGGTGAAGATGCAACCTATCAGAGTGTCCAAGAACGCAATATTGGATTTGTGTTTCAGCACTATGCTTTGTTTAAGCACCTGAGTGTACGCCAGAATATTGCCTTTGGCTTGGATATTCGCAAGGCATCAAAAGCTAAAATTAAGCGGCGGGTAGAAGAACTGCTAGAGTTAGTACAGTTGAGCGGACTAGGCGATCGCTATCCTTCTCAACTATCTGGAGGTCAAAGACAACGCGTCGCACTAGCAAGATCCCTAGCAGTTGAACCTCAAGTTTTGCTACTTGATGAACCTTTTGGCGCACTAGATGCGAAAGTTCGTAAAGATTTACGTGCCTGGTTAAGAAGACTTCACGATGAAGTTCATGTAACAACGGTATTTGTTACTCACGATCAAGAAGAGGCAATGGAAGTCTCAGATAAAATTGTGGTGATGAATAAAGGCAAGGTGGAACAAATTGGTACACCAGCAGAAATATATGACCATCCAGCCTCAGCCTTTGTGATGAGCTTTATTGGGCCTGTGAACGTTTTGCCCAGTACATCCCATATTTTCCAAGGCAATGGGTTTGAGTCGGCACATCCTGAGATGTATCTGCGCCCCCATGATGTTTTAATTCAAACCCAACAAAATGGCGCAACTGTACCTGCCGTAGTTAGCCGTTTAATTCATTTAGGCTGGGAAATTCAAGCAGAATTAACCTTAGATGATGGTCAGGTGCTAATGGTGCATTTAACTCGAGAACGTTTTGATGAGTTGAAAATAGAACCACAACAGCGGGTATTTGTTAAACCAAAAGATGCTAAATCTTTTCCACTATACTATTCAATTTAGCACGCATACCCTAACTGCGATCGCTTCAGAGGTTAGGGTAATTAGCAATCAACAATTAACAATTAACGACTACAATTTTAAATTTAATTATGCACATCTTGTTAAGACAAATCAGTTGTTTATAAAATCTGCACCTATAATCAATTTTTGGTTAGGGTAATTTGGCGGACATGATCTAAGTTTTGTTTGTAGATACCCACAGGAACATCCTTGTGTATATCTCCCACTTTGTGCTTAATTGAAGAAGCTATTAACAGGTTGCCTAAATTTATGAAACGATGGCGTTGGCTAAACGTGCTTACAGTAAATTCGCTCACTAAATTCATTGGTTTATTCTCTCTGTGTTTGTTGCTAGTAGTCAGTTGTGGTAGGCAGCCAAATACCTCTACACAAACTAATACTACAGGTGGTGGTGGAAGCGATCGCATCACCATTGGCACGACAGCCAAGCCACGTACAATGGATCCTGCTGATGCTTACGAATTAGCTGCACTCAATGTGATATACAACATGAGTGATAGCCTCTATACTTATGAAACCGGAACCACTAACCTTAAACCGCAACTAGCTACAGCATTGCCTAAAGTCAGTGCCGACGGTTTAACATACACGATTCCATTGCAAAAAAATGTAGTTTTTCACGATGGAACTCCCTTCAATGCTAAAGCAATGGAGTTTTCTCTCAAACGCTTTATTGAAAACAAGGGTAAGCCGTCATTTCTCCTAGCTGACACAGTTGAATCTGTTAAAGCTACTAAAGAAGATGAATTAACCATCAAACTTAAAAAGCCGTTTGCAGCATTTCCTTCTTTACTAGCATTTTCTGGCGCGGTTGCTGTTTCACCCAAAGCTTATCAAATTGGCTCTGGAAAATTTCAACCAAACCAATTTATCGGTACAGGCCCTTACAAATTAGTACAATTTGGCAGTGACTCAATCCAGTTAGATTTATTTGATAAATACTGGGGAGAAAAACCAGTTAACAAGGGAATTAATATTCAGGTATTTACTAGCCCAGCGAATTTGTATAATGCCTTTCGTACTGGTGCAGTTGATGTCACCCACCTCACCCTTGATCCCGACCAAATTAAAAGCTTAAAACAAGGTGCATCTAGCGGCGGTTGGCAAGCTATTGAAGCTCAAGGAACAGCAGTTAGCTATTTGGGTCTGAACTTACGGCAAAAGCCTTTAGATAAGCCAGAAGTCAGACAAGCGATCGCTGCTATGATTGACAGAGCATTGCTAAATGAACGAGTACTTCAGGGTCAGGCAGAACCTCTTTATAGCTTAGTACCAACTAGCTTTGATGTTTACAAACCTGTCTTCAAAGACGAGTATGGCGACGGCAATGTTGACAAAGCCAAACAGTTATTACAACAAGCTGGTTTCTCTCAATCTAATCCAGTCAAGCTAGAAATGTGGTATCCCTCTGCTTCGACTACTAGAGGTTTAGTTGCCAACACTCTTAAAGCATACGCAGATCAAAAATTGGAGGGTATTCTGCAATTTGACGTTAAAACTGTAGAATCAGCAAGTTTCTTTAAAAATGTTGGTAAGGGTATCTATCCCACTTTCTTGCTAGATTGGTATCCAGACTTTTTAGACGCAGACAACTACGTGCAACCTTTTACAGAATGCCCGAATGGTTCAGCTTCTAAAGGTTGCGAAGAAGGTGGCAGTCAAACCCAAGGATCGTTTTACTATAATCCGCAGGTTAATAAACTGATCGATCAAGAGCGTAAAGAGTTAAAACCAGAAGCCCGCAAAGCTATCTTTGGTGAATTGCAAGAAATACTTGCTAAAGATGTTCCTTACATTCCTCTTTGGCAAAATAAAGACAATATCTTTGCCAAAAAAGGTATTTCAGGCGCAGCTATAAACCCTACCCAAACTCTACCGTTTTGGACAATTAAGAGAAGTTAAGACTAATAACTTAGAGCCTATCTAATCAAGTTAGCATACTGTACCGAAAGTTTCTGCCTATTCACCCAATTTGGGGTGATATACAGAAACTTTCAACCTAATAAATAGTTTTGTCGCGGCTGCAAGGCAACAATCCAAAAGTAAATATGCAATACGTTCTTATCATTCACGAAGTCGAAGATTATGCAGTATGGAAAAAAGTCTTTGAGAATGCAGCGCAAATCCGAAAGGAAGCCGGAGAAATTAGTTATCAACTGCTCAAACTTGAAACCGATGCCAACAACATCGTGCATTTCTCGCGCTGGAGTTCTCTGCAAAACGCCAAAAATTTCTTCGAGTCCGAGCGATTGGTAGAAATACGCAAACAAGCTGGTGTCAAAGCGCCTACATTTATCTATTTGGACGAAATAGAAAACGGCATTCTATAACCTCTCAGATTCCTTTTGAAATTTACCAGTTTAAAAAATAAACAGCAGGCTGATATACCAATTAACAATTAACAATTAACCTCTCCTTTGGCGCTGTTGCCTGATCATAGATAACTTCTTTACTCAATCCTCAGTACTCAGTCCTAAAAAAAATGTCTCGTTCCAAAGCACTGCAATATTACATCATCACTCGTCTGCTCTTGGCTCCTCTGATGTTATGGACAATCACCAGTTTGGTGTTTTTACTGCTCAGAGCAACCCCTGGAGACCCTGCTGATGCCATCTTAGGGGGACGCGCACCAGAAAGCGCCAAAAATGACTTACGCCAACAATTGGGGCTAGACTTGCCTTTACCAATTCAATACTTAAATTATTTAGGAGACTTACTGCGTCTAAATTTAGGTAGTTCTCTCACCAGTCGTGGGCAATCGGTATGGGAGATTATTCAGCAATACTTCCCAGCAACGGTTGAGTTAGCAGTTTATAGTTTAGCGATCGCATTTATTGTTGGTGTAGTAATCGGAAGTATTTCTGCGTCAAAACCTGGCACTTTTATAGATGCCGCCGGACGTTTGTTTAGCATTATCACCTACTCGTTACCTTTATTCTGGGTAGGAATGCTTGTGCAATTAATCTTCTCTGTGCAACTCGGCTGGTTTCCCTTGGGAACTCGTTTTCCCTTGACTTTACCTCCTCCTCAAGGAATCACTGGACTTTACACGATTGATAGCTTGCTTAGTGGTAATATTGAGCAATTTTTCATTGCTTTACATCATCTCACTCTACCCTGTTTCACTCTGGGCATTCTCTTGAGTGGCGTTTTTGAGCGAATAGTGCGGGTGAATTTGAAGCAAACGCTCAAAGCAGATTATGTAGAAGCTGCTAGAGCAAGAGGAATTCCTGACAGAAAAATTCTCCTTGCTCATGCTCTTAAAAACGCCTTGATCCCAGTAATTACCCTTTTAGGGCTACTGCTTGCTTCTTTACTAGGAGGTGCAGTTTTAACAGAAGTTACTTTCTCTTGGCCAGGGTTAGGTAATCGACTATATGATGCAATTTCTTTACGCGATTATCCTACAGTCCAAGGAATTATTGTGTTTTTTGCTGGGATTGTAGTAGTTGCAAGCATTGCGATTGATATTATCAATGCTTATATTGACCCACGTATTCGGTATTAATCCACACATCGGGTAATTGGGTATAATTGCTGTTTTAATTGCCCAAGCTGCTGAGTTATTTGCCCTAATTGCGTAATAGTTGTTTTACGGTTTCCAGCATTTCTGCTGGATGAAAAGGTTTAGTAATGTAAGCATCTGCCCCTTGCTTCATTCCCCAGTAACGATCAAAATCTTCGTTTTTAGTAGAACACATGATTACAGGGACATTTTGTAATTTAGGGTTGCCTTTAATCCAACGGCAAAGTTCATAGCCATTCATCCGAGGCATGATCAGGTCTGTAATTACTAAATCGGGAATCTTATTTTCAAGTTGTTCTTTTCCTTCTAGCCCATCATGAGCGAGAATTACAGTCATCCCGCTCTTTTTAAGGAGTTCCGCTACCATTTCGCGGAGCATACCGCTATCATCTACAACCAAAACTGTACTCATAAATACCTACCTATAGCTAAAGTTATTGCAGGCGATCGCTTACACCAATGCAGTAGTGTATGCGTTTTACTTATGCGATCGCTACTATAAAGGAACGATGCACCTACGTTTTACACCCAATGCTTAGTTGAGTTGTTACATAGGGAAAGTAAGCTTACTGCCCTAATCATAAATAGATGCCCTAAAAAAGTATGAATGATTAAGGCTCAAAATTAAACAAATTGTGAACCCTGCTGCGGATTTTCAAGATAGTTTACTCATCCCTGGTAGAATGCACCCGTAACCATAATACTAAGTTGCAATGCCTCCTGAAATCACCCCAGACTCTCAATCAACTACAGGTGCTGACGCTGTTGATGTCGCGATCGCCAACAAAGTTGACTTTGATGGCTCCCCCATTCCTTCTGCTAAACTAGAACTTTATAGTCAAGTAATGGGATTAGAGGCAGGTCGCCAACGCAGTGGAGTATCTAATACCATGCGCTCCCGAATTGTGCGGATAGGTGCTAAACACATTCCACAAGCAGAACTCAATCAAATGTTGATCGCAGCAGATTTTGCCCCTCTAAAAGACAAAGAAATTGCCTTTTACTATGGAAGTAAATGATTTGGGACTTACGCATTTTTACCAAATAATTACGTTGTGGGGGCTGGGGACGGATGTTATGTGACTGGGAAATCGCCCTAATTTCTCAAAATGAGGGGACTATTAACTTTTTTAACGTGCGTAAGTCCTATAATTACTAGCAGCAGTGCCGTTGCTACTAAACAATAATTAGATCTTTAAACTATATAGGGGTAGTTTTTATTCAAGTGCAGCAAAAAAGAGCTAAGTATATTTACTCAGCCCTCTCAATGCTAACTAAATTAATCACAAACCTGCTCAGATAAGCCGTAGATGATTAATTTAGATTAAAGTCTGGTAGTAGTGCCACTTACGGTCTCATTTTCATGGCGATGCTCATGGTGTTCATCTTTGCGGAATAGATTGGCTAAACCAATCAAACCAAGTAAACCTAACCATCCCCAATTATTATTATCATTCTTTGTTTCTTGAAAGGGAGTAGTGTCAAGAACAGGTTTATTATTGTCGGTAGTGGTAGTATTATTTGGAGTAGTGGTAGTATTATCTTGAGCCGATGCAGGTAAATGAGATGGTAGAAAAGATAAACTTAATGCCAGTAAGCTAGCACCAGCAATTTTAGACAAATTAGAATTTTTCATTTGATCCTCTTGTTTAAATTTTTAATCAGCTTTTTAACACTCATAAACTTAGCAAACTGCCCCTTTAAAAGAATCAATCGTAAGTTGTAAAGCTTGATCAACACAAAGTATCTCTCAAGAGATAATTACTCACATAAGGGTGTAGATCACTAAATCAACCCTAAAGCATAATTCAGAAGTTACAGTGCAATGAATAAGAGGTGGAGAGACCCTATTCATAGTAAGCGGCAGGTTAAGCTACTTAACAATGTGCCAAATTGTAAGCATTACGGAGATTTTTGTTGATTAGCTCGTTCAAGCTGACTAGCAAAATAGTTTTCCTGATATTTTAAAGAATTAGCTAAATCTAGCCCTTGTTGAAAAGCTGCCTTAGCTTGCTCAAAGTTTTTTTGGGCAAGATAAATTTGACCAATATGGTCATAAGTGTTCATCAAACCATAGAAGTCATAAGATTGTTTTTCTACCTCTAAAAGAGTTTGATATATCTGCAAAGCGGCATCAGGCTGGTTATGGGAGTAATAAAGAGCGCCTAGTTTATCTAATGCTGCACTAGCATCAGCATAGTGTTGTTGTGAGATAGCTAATTGATAAGCTTCCTGATAATTTTGGCTAGCTTCATCAGGTTTATTAATGGCTTCGTAGTCGGAAGCAATCGCCATCTTAATTGCTGGTAATTTATCTACAGTTTGTTGCTTGAGATAAATTTCAATTAGTTGTTGCTTGATCCTAATACCATTTTCAGGTTGCTTCGCCTTGTCGTAAATATCAGCAAGCTGTTGTAGATATATAAGTTGGTTTCTAACATCAACCTGCTGTTGTGATAATTTGAGCAACTCCTCATAATTTTCTGCTGCTTTAGAATAATCAAACCAATCTAAATACAGTTCAGCAAGAGAATTAAGAGTTTCTACAACTTTAGGTTGGTTTTGTTGCTGTTGCGAAGAAGTGAGAATTTGTTGATAAATATCCATTGCTGGCGCTATTACTCTGACTTGCTGATAAGCTTGCCCTATGGATTGCAATAAAGTTAAGTCAACGGGAACTTGAGTTTGCGCTTGCTGTTGAATAGCTTGCAGACGTTTAGTAATTAGTTGCACCTCAGCTTTTTGATTATCTTCCCAAGCAATACCTCCAACCCTAGCTAGGGCTGCAACTTCTTCTAAGGCTCCCAATTGTCGTCGCAATCGCAGTTCTCGATGCCAAATATCATAAGCTGCTAATTTATTACCAGATCGTAATTGTGTAGTTGCTTGATTATTTAATTGATCAAGTGATGCCTTAAATTGTAAAAGTTCTTGCTCATTGAGAGGTGGGTTTTTTGGGATTAATAAATCAGGCGTTGTGATTTCTAGAGGGTTAGGCGGTAGTTGCTGATTATCTGCTAATACCATTGAATTGCCACACAGCAAAAACAAAGTAGTAGCGATCGCTGCTTTAATTAATCTCAGTCTGCTTGTACTATCTGGCATATACCACACTTGCACTGTTCCATCCCACCTTTTAGCTAAAACAAAAAGGATTTTTTATAATTTAAAACTTACGCACGTTTAAAAAGTTAATAGTCCCCTCATCTTGAGTAATTAGGCGGTTTCCCAGTCACACAACACCCGTCCCCAGTCCCCAAAACCTAAATATTTGGTAAAAATGCGTAAGTCCTATAATTTATACCTCACCCTTAATAATTATGATGACTGCTAAAGTAAAACGAGGGTTTCCCCTGGTTATTGACGTGATTACTATAAAACATTGGATCTCGAACAAACTAAAACGTAGTGCTTACGTTTTAGCAACTGCCTTAATAATATTGACCTTACTGACATCCTGTAGCTTGCCTCAAGTTAGCGCACAACAGCGAGTTTTTCTGGATTTGTCTCTAGAATTTTTGGGAGAATACCAACTACCAAATAGCAAATTTAAAGATACTCCTGTGGGGGGATTATCTGGACTTACATACGATCGCTCCTCGAATCTTTTTTATGCGATCGCAGATGATCGTAGCGGGTTCGCTCCAGCTAGATTTTATACCCTAAAGCTAATTCTCGATAACTCCAGCAAAGAGAAAATTGGCATTAAGAAAGTAGAAATAGAAAATGTTACCTTTTTACGTGACGCTCAAGGTAATACTTATCCTAAAAACACCAGCGATACTGAAGGCATTGCCCTAACTCCCCAGCAAACAGTATTTATATCTAGCGAAGGTGTCGCTGAAAATCGTGTTCCACCCTTTATTAAAGAATTTGCTCTTAATACTGGAAGAGAACAGCAAAGCTTAACAATACCAGAACGCTATCTTCCAAATGACTCCGCCGATCAACCTCGTGGTATCCAAAATAACTTAGGTTTTGAAGCACTAACTCTTAACCCTACAGGAACCATACCCGCTAGCGGAGAACCATTTCGCTTATTTACAGTCACAGAGTCAGCACTGGCGCAGGATGAAGATGAAATAGCATCAACTAATCAAACTGAAAACCCAGAACAAGGAGCTAAATGTCGTTTACTTCATTATTTACTTAGTGATGGAGCGCCAGTAATCATCTCAGAACATTTGTATCAGCTAGAACCACCTCCCAGTGGAGCCGTAAAACACGGTTTACCAGAAATATTAGCCTTCGATCAGGGAGGGCATTTTCTCACATTAGAACGCTCGTTTGGGCTTTTAGGCTTCAGTGCTAAAATTTTTCAAGCAGCAACAGGTGGAGCAACCGATACATCGCGTATTGCCAGCCTTAAAGGTGATTTAAGAAGTATTGAACCAATTAAGAAAAAGTTACTGTTTGACTTGGATAAACTAGGTATTTACTTAGATAATTTAGAAGGAATGGCTCTTGGCCCTCGTTTGCCAGATGGTAGCCAAAGTTTACTACTGGTGAGTGACAATAATTTTAATGATTCCCAACTCACCCAGTTTCTCCTGTTTCGCCTTAAAAGCGGAAATTGAGCATAGCTAACATCTCAATTTATCAAGTTAACTTATTCTCCTTAAAAATTTAGAAATCAAATGACGCATTCTACTGATATCGCAACCTTAGCTCGCTGGATGGCAGCAGATTTCAGTAATCAAGCCCAAGCTTTTGAAAATCCTCCATTTTTCGCGCATATTCGTGTAGCTATGCGCCCCCTACCGCCAGAACTTTTGTCAGGGGTGAGTTTTTTTGTGGAACAAGCTTATGATTATACGCTCAACGATCCCTACCGACTCAGAGTTTTAAAGTTAATAGTCGTAGATGATCGTATTGAAATCGAAAATTACTCTGTCAACCAAGAGCAACAATTTTACGGCGCATCCCGTAAACCAGAGCTTCTAAAAGCTCTGACGGTGGAACATTTAGAGAAATTACCAGGCTGCAATATGATTGTGGAATGGACAGGTAACAGCTTTAAAGGCTATGTTCAACCTGGGAAAGCTTGCATTGTATTTCGTAAAGGTCAAAAGACTTACTTAGATAGCACTTTCGAGATTGACGAACACAAATTTATCAGTCTTGACAGAGGACGCGATCCAGAGACAGACGAACATATCTGGGGTTCCTTTGGTGGCCCATTTCACTTTGTCCGTCGGGCAAGTTTTGCTGAGGAAGTAAAAGTTTAGCTATTAGCCATCCCCTCTGTTAGCTGTTAGCATCATGCACCAAACAAAGCCAAAATCAACAAAGCTCTTTTGTGTTAATGAAAAAGCTGACAGAGGGATAGGTGACCGCTATGACAACAAAAAGCTCAAAGCTAATAGCGCAAAATGTCCCCAAACCTGATACATTTACCGAGTATCGGCAAGCGAGATTTAGTAATCGAGTATGAAAGTCCTGGTAATTGGCGGTGATGGCTATTGCGGTTGGGCAACCGCACTCTACCTGTCCAACAGAGGTTATGAAGTCGGCATTCTAGATAGTCTGGTGCGTCGGCACTGGGATTCAGAATTGTGTGTTGAAACTTTAACGCCGATCGCACCAATTCAGCAACGAATCCAACGCTGGCACGACCTCACAGGTAAATCTATTGACCTGTTCATTGGCGATATTAATAACTACGATTTTCTCAACAAGGCATTACATCAATTTCAGCCAGAGGCAATTGTCCATTTTGGTGAACAGCGTTCGGCACCTTTTTCAATGATTGACCGAGAACACGCTGTTCTCACTCAGGTAAATAACGTTGTCGGGACGCTGAATATACTTTATGCAATCCAGCAAGACTTCCCAGATTGCCACTTGGTTAAGTTAGGGACGATGGGTGAGTATGGCACTCCCAATATTGATATTGAGGAAGGTTATATCACTATCGAACACAACGGACGTAAGGATACTTTGCCTTATCCCAAACAGCCTGGTAGCTTCTATCACCTCAGCAAGGTTCACGACAGCCATAATATCCATTTTGCTTGTAAGGTTTGGGGTTTACGTGCCACTGACCTCAATCAGGGCGTTGTCTACGGCGTTCTGACGGAAGAAACAGGGATGGATGAACTGCTAATTAACCGTCTTGACTATGATGGTGTATTTGGTACAGCTTTAAACCGTTTCTGTATTCAAGCTGCGATCGCTCATCCTTTGACTGTTTATGGTTCAGGTGGTCAAACTCGCGCATTTTTGGATATTCGGGATACTGTACGCTGTGTAGAATTAGCGATCGCTAACCCAGCACAAAAAGGCGAATTCCGCGTATTCAACCAGTTCACTGAGCAATTCAGTGTTGGTGACTTAGCTTTAATGGTTAAGAAAGCTGGTAATGCTTTAGGACTAAATGTAGAAATTAATAATTTGGAAAATCCTAGAGTTGAGAAAGAAGAACATTACTTTAACGCTAAAAACACCAATCTCCTCGATTTAGGCTTACAACCACACTATCTGTCAGATTCTCTGCTGGACTCACTGCTAAACTTTGCTATGAAGTACCAGTACCGAGTTGATCAAAACCAAATCCTACCGAAAGTTTCTTGGCGACCAAAAGTTTAAACATTAATTACTTAGGATAGGTTCAGACACTAGGTTTTTAATTGTGATGACGAAGTAATAAGCCAGCTATAAAAGTCTAGCTGACCGCTAAATGTTCATCTAGTTATTGGCGATCATTAATCAGATATTTTGAGTATTGGGTGTAAATTTATTGAGGTTAAATTGAGCGCCCAATACTATTATATTTTGATTTTTAACAGTCCTAAATTATTTGTATAGTAAAGGACAGGAAGCTTAGGACAACGAGAAAATCTTAGCTAACATCTGCGATTAAAAACCTAAATTCTGATTGAGAGCAAAAATCTCATGTCTTAACTGCTCAAGGATTTGCTATAAAATCCGATTTGTTATATACAATCTAATAAGATACATCTAACTTTAGTGATAACTTTAGAAATAAAAAAATATTGTTTGTAAAATTGCTTACCTTATGGTAAAGATGACAGTAAATTTTTAAATAAAAAATTTTGCAGATTTTATGAGAAACTAAAAAACATCAACGCTGCTTAAGCAAATAGCTGATAGCTAACAGATGCGAATTGCCTTATTCACCGAAACTTTTTTGCCCAAGGTTGACGGCATTGTAACCCGCCTGCGACACACAGTTGAACATTTACAACGTAACGGCGATCAGGTACTAATATTTTGTCCCGATGGCGGTCTAACAGAATACAAAGGGGCAAAAATATATGGTGTCTCTGGTTTCCCTTTACCACTGTATCCAGAGTTGAAACTTGCACTCCCTCGACCTTCAATTGGTACTGCCTTAGAACAGTTTAAACCAGACATTATTCATGTCGTTAACCCAGCTATTCTAGGATTAGCTGGGTTGTTTTATGGTAAGGCGATGCAAGTTCCACTAATTGCGTCTTACCATACCCATTTACCCCAGTATCTACAGCATTATGGTTTGGCGATGCTAGAAGGGTTACTGTGGGAACTGCTAAAATCTGGTCATAACCAAGCTGAGTTGAATCTGTGTACCTCCACTGCGATGGTGCAAGAATTAACTGCTCATGGTATTGAACGAGTAAACTTATGGCAGAAGGGTGTGGATACTGAAATGTTTCAACCACACTTAGCTTGTAGGGAAATGCGATCGCGCTTAAGCCAAGGACATCCTGAAAGCCCACTGTTACTATATGTTGGACGACTGGGCGCTGAAAAGGAAATTGACCGGATTAAGCCAGTATTAGAAGCTATTCCTAACGCCCGCCTTGCTTTAGTGGGAAATGGGCCACATCGGGAAGCTTTAGAAGAACACTTTGCGGGTACTCCTACTTATTTTGTAGGTTATCTGGAAGGCTTAGAACTCGCTTCAGCTTTTGCTTCGGCAGATGCTTTTATTTTTCCCTCTCGCACCGAAACATTAGGCTTAGTCTTACTAGAAGCAATGGCTGCTGGTTGTCCTGTCGTAGCGGCGCGTTCTGGTGGAATTCCTGATATTGTGCAAGATGGGGTTAATGGCTATCTATTCGATCCTACTGATGAACAAGGTGCGATCGCAGCTACTCAACGCTTACTAGATAATCAAGGAGAACGTGAAAATATACGTCAAAATGCTCGTTATGAAGCAGAAAGATGGGGATGGGCTGCTGCTACTCGCCAGCTTAAAAACTACTACAAGGCTGTAGTTTACTCCCAATCTATGTCACCTGCTGCCTAGAAAATAAACATCTATTAGCATTGGCAATTTTTAGCTGATTCGGGATGGGCGTAATATAACAATTTATGTATCTGCCTTTAAAGACTGACAATTAATTGTTTGTACCCATCCCCACATTTAGCTAAGTTTCTTCTTGATTATCCTGAAAGGGACTTTTGCCAATACTCAATTGCTTCTTGGTACGTTTAAGATCTTTCCAAAGAGCTTTTATTTGCTTATAAGACTCTTCTGGAGATAGCTTGCCACCAGTTTCCAAGTTACAAATATAGTTGACTCTTTGAGCAAATTCTTGTAAGTTAGCGTTAAAAACCAGATTTTCTGGCTTCACATGACCGTAGTAGCGACTACGAGGATAAATAAACTCAGAACGGTTAGGCATTTCTATCTCCTTATTCTAAAACTCCCTAGCATCAGGGCTTTAGACTTAGCTGAGTTAACCATCACAAGTAAAACGATGGTTCTTGACTATTTATTTGAATCGTTTGTTTCCCTGATGGTTTTGTCTTCGGTCAAAGAAGAGCGATCGCACTCAGCTTTTGTTTTATTAGCGTAACTTTCTCCTTTTAAAAACCACAATCTACCAGAGACACATATAGTTATATATAAATATATACATAACTCAAGTTTGAGTCTTAAACAGGGCAAGAAAGTATATTTACTTGATTCCTGCTTAGGAAGCCAAGCATTAACTAAATTGCTCTAGTTTTTGGCTTAAGCCTACGGCTTTGCGCCGAAGGTTTAGACTGTATTGGTTTGGACTAGAGAACAATCCGCTACACAGCTTATTTGAGCAGGTAAACTACAAATTGCAGCTACTAAGTAATTTAGTAGTGTAGTTCTATTTTACTAAGGTTTGCTGAAAAAAGCTGTAATTTTATTAACTGTTGATTAATTTATGCTTAACCTGGGCTTAACCAAAAATGCCACTGAATCGCAGCAGCGTTGTTGAAGAAGATATCAGCCTGACAAAAGATTACAATTTGATTTTTGTAATAGACCAAACTACAACCCGCTACTCTGAATGTCTGCAAACGAACAGTTATACGAAGGCAAAGCCAAGATTATCTATACTACTGATGAGCCAGAGATCTTGCTGGCGCACTTTAAAGATGATGCCACAGCCTTTAACGCCCAAAAACGAGGCTCGATCAAAGCTAAAGGTGAGATGAACTGCACCATCGCGGCTCATCTGTTTAAAATGCTGGAAGCCAAAGGTATTCCTACGCACTTGATTGACTGTCCTGCGCCTAATCAAATGCGGGTTAAAGCAGTAAAAATCATCCCCCTAGAGGTAGTTGTGAGGAATATTGCTGCGGGTAGCTTGTGTCAACAAACAGGGTTAGCGGTAGGAACTGTCTTACCACAGCCGTTAGTGGAATTTTATTATAAGAACGATCAACTGGGAGATCCATTGCTAACGCGCGATCGCCTCTTCTTATTAAATCTGGCAACGCCAGAACAGTTGGAGAGCTTAACAGCGTCATCATTGGAAATTAACGAAATCCTCTCAGGGTTTTTTAATCAATGTGGAATTACCTTGGTAGACTTCAAACTAGAATTTGGTCTTGACAAACAGCAGCAAATACTCTTGGCTGATGAAATTAGCCCAGACACCTGCCGCCTCTGGAACCAAGCTGAAACAGATCCCGATCAACGAGTGATGGATAAAGACCGTTTCCGTCGAGACTTGGGTAATGTCGAAGATGCCTACCAGCAAGTACTCCAAAAGGTTTTGAGTACCCAATATTAAGATTTGTGTGAGTTTTGGGTTGTAAAGTTGTAAAGCAACAAGTTTTTGCGTCTGATTTTATCAACTCAAAACTTTAAATGGTGTGTGGAAGTGCGGAACGAAGTGATTAAAGAAATGCGTTTATCTCCTCTGTTGCTGGCGGCTATAGCTGCGACAACGACCATGAGCTTGTCCTCCCCTGCTAATGGACAAACTCCTAATCCAGCAGGAAATCCCTCTGGCACACCTGGATCGGGAAACGTGATAATTGATGCTGCTCCCGATTCAGGAGAAGCTACACCAGGTAGTAGTCAGCCTAGTCCTACAAGCCCACTTGGTGAACCAATCAGACCACAGGAGCCACTAATTACTCCTCCTGGTACAGAGTCTACCCCCAGACAAGAGACACCGAACCGAGTTGAATTTAATATCACACCAGGTACGCCGTCTCTAGAAATTAACCCGCCTACAATTAACCCAAATCAGCCCACAACTCCCACTCTGCCAACCATACCTACCCCTGCTCCAATACCGCAACAAGAGGCGCGTGTACTGGTAGCTGAGGTGCAAGTTCGTGGTGTAAGTGGGCAACTGCAAGACGAAGTATATAAGGTAATTCGCACAAAGCCTGGACGTGCCACAACGCGCAGCCAGTTGCAGGAAGATTTAAATGCGATCTACGCTACTGGATATTTTGCCAATGTTGAATTCCTGCCAGAGGACACCCCTTTGGGTGTGCGCGTGGCATTTGTAGTGCAACCTAACCCTGTGTTGCAAAATGTGAATGTCACAACCGTTCCACCTAGCCCTGGTTCTGGTGTAGTACCAGCAAGTGTGGTTAATACTATCTTTTCTCCGCAGTATGGTCGCATTCTGAACTTAAAAGAACTGCAAGAAAGCATCAAGAAGTTAAACCAGTGGTATAAAGACAACGGTTATGACTTGGCACAAGTCATAGATGTCCCACAACCAACGGCTGATGGCAGAGTTAACTTAGTTGTAGCTGAAGGGATTATAGAGGATATACAAGTCCGCTTTTTGGATAAAGAAGGCAGTCAAGTTAACGAGCAAGGTCGTCCCCTGACTGGTCGCACTCGCCCATTCATTGTTACGCGCGAGGTGGAATTATCAGCAGGAGATGTGTTTAATCGTAAACTAGCAGAACGTGACTTGCGCCGCGTCTATGGACTAGGCATATTTGACGACGTGCGTCTCTCGTTTAGCCCTGGTCAAGATCCTCGCAAAGTGGTTGTTGTTGTCAATGTGATTGAGAAAAATACTGGCTCAGTTGCGGCTGGGGCTGGTATTAGTTCTGCCAGTGGTTTTTTTGGCACAGTTAGCTATCAACAGCAAAATTTAGGGGGTAATAACCAAAAATTAGGGGCTGAGTTGCAGCTTGGTCAACGGGAATTGCTGTTTGATGTCAATTTTACGAATCCTTGGCTTGCAGGCGATCCTTACCGGACTTCTTATACAATTAACGGCTTCCGCCGTCGCTCGATCTCGCTAATTTTTGATGGGGGGGATGAAGATATTACATTAGGGGATGAACATGATAACGATCGCCCGCGTGTGGTGCGATTGGGTGGTGGAATCAATTTCAGCCGTCCATTAATCAAAAACCCCTTTGATAACTCAGACTGGAGGGCATCTTTAGGCTTGCAGTATCAGCGAGTTTCGATCCGCGATGCTGATGGTGATATTGCCCCTAGAGATGAGCGAGGTAATAATTTGAGCTTTAGTGATACAGGTAAAGACGATTTGTTGACACTGCAATTGGGCGCGGTGCGCGATCGCCGTAATAATTCTTTAATACCTACACAAGGCGACTTCTTGCGATTTGGCGTTGAGCAGTCGATTCCCGTAGGAGAAGGGAACATCTTGTTAAATCGTCTGCGGGGTAGCTACAGCTACTATGTTCCTGCAAACTTGACTAGATTTGCCAAAGGGCCACAGGCATTTGCCTTTAACGTTCAAGCTGGGACGGTACTGGGAGATTTGCCACCTTATGAAGCTTTTTCTCTTGGCGGTAGTAACTCAGTGCGTGGTTACGATGAAGGGGATATTGGTAGTGGTCGGAGTTTTATTCAGGGAACTGCTGAATATCGCTTTCCACTGTTCGCGATTGTAGGGGGGGCCTTGTTTGCTGACTATGCTACTGATTTAGGTTCAGGTAATAGTGTACCTGGAGATCCCGCAGGAGCTAGGGGCAAAGCAGGTAATGGCTTCGGATATGGTCTGGGTGTGCGGATTAATTCACCACTTGGGCCAATTCGGGTTGACTACGGCTTTAATGACGAAGGCAGAGGTCGTCTCCATTTTGGTATTGGCGAGAGATTTTAATTAGCTCGCTCGCGGTTAGCATTCAGCTAGAAGAGTGTAAATTCGTATTATGTAAATCAATTCGGAAATGGAACTGACCGCTGAATTGCCGCAGCAAACCTTGGCAAGAGAATTTGAAATGTCAGGTGTAGGGCTGCATAGTGGTGTCCTCACTCAAGTGCGTGTGAAACCCGCCTCTGTTGGGGATGGACGCTACTTTGTTAGGGTGGATCTGCCAAACTCACCAATAATTCCCGCACGTGTCGATGCTGTTAATCAGACGACTTTATCTACAGAACTTGCAACTGTTGATGCCCGCGTGCGAACAGTAGAACACTTGTTGGCAGCTTTAGCTGGAATGGGTGTGGATAATGCTCGGATTGAGATTAACGGCTCGGAACTTCCTTTATTGGATGGGAGTGCCAAAATTTGGGCGGAAGCGATCGCGATCGTTGGTATTGTCCCAGCAACGGGGGAGAATAACCCCACCCCCAACCCCTCCCTGAACGCGGGGAGGGCAGTTTTGGGAACGGGGGAGAATAACAATGATCGTGTTGTTTCCCTATGCAGCTATCTAGAAATCAAACAGCCTATTTGGGTATATCAAGGCGATGCCTTTGTTGCTGCGCTACCTGCACCTGCAACTCGCTTTACTTACGGAATAGATTTTGATTTACCAGCAATTGGTAATCAGTGGCATAGTTGGCAACCGAGTACCGAAAGTTTTGAAAGTGCGATCGCGCCAGCACGTACCTTTGGTTTAGCTCACCAAATTGAGCAGCTTCGAGCCGCAGGTTTAATTAAGGGTGGTAGCTTGGATAATGCTTTAGTCTGCGACGTTAATGGTTGGCTCAATCCCCCATTAAGGTTTGCCAATGAACCAGCGCGTCATAAGCTTTTAGATTTAATCGGCGATTTAAGCTTGTTAGGCTGTTTTCCACAAGCTCACTTCCTTGCCTATAAAGCCAGCCATAGCTTACATATCCAACTGGCTAAAAAAATTCAGGCAATTAACAATGACCGATGACCTATCACCTTGTTAAATTTTGTTTCATTTTTTTCCTTTCCAATTTATACTTTTTTAATGCTTCCGCCTTCATACTTGTTAATAAAGCGCCCCTAACTTTAGAAGTTTGCTCATGTCCACACTGATTGAACTCAATCACACTAATTCTGCAAGCAGCCTTAAAACTGAACCTGCTCAGGTTGAACAAGTAATTACTACTCCACCAAAGCAGTCGCCTAAAAAGCCTGTTTACAATCTCGAAGAGATTCAAAAGCTACTTCCCCACCGTTATCCGTTTGCGCTCGTCGATCGCATTATGGAGTATGTACCAGGGGAAAGTGCTGTTGGTCTGAAAAACGTCACTTTTAATGAACCTTATTTTCAAGGGCATTTTCCAGGTCGTCCATTAATGCCTGGAGTGATGATTGTGGAAGCAATGGCACAGGTAGGTGGCATTGTTTTAACTCAGCTACCCGATATTGAAGGCAGCTTATTTGTATTTGCTGGCATTGATAAAGTACGGTTTCGCCGTCCAGTTGTACCAGGCGACCAATTGGTGATGAACGTGGAACTGATATGTGTCAAACGCCGTCGTTTTGCTAAGATGCAGGCTCGCGCTCAAGTCGATGGTCAGCTAGTAGCTGAAGGCGAACTGATGTTTTCTTTAATTGACTAAAACCTCAGCTATCAACTTTGCTGCTTTTTATTTGTAGTCCCCAGTGCCTATTTGTAGTTTGTTGCCATCTGCAAACCTGGGCGAACACAGCATCACTGAACGGGCGGCATCACCCCGCCCTCCCCAAAACCGCAATAGGAGCTTACAGATGGCTGGAGTAGTACCATTAAAGACAGTGATTCATCCCACTGCTGTTATCCACCCAAATGCTGAAGTACACCCAACGGTGAGGGTTGGGCCTTATGCAGTGATTGGAGAAAATGTCAAAATTGGCCCAGAAACAAATATCGGCGCTCATGTAGTGTTAGAAGGGCCAACAGAAATTGGCGCTCGTAATCAAATTTTCCCTGGTGCGGCGATTGGTTTGGACACCCAAGATTTGAAATATGAAGGCGGCGCTACTTGGCTGAAAATTGGTGACGATAACAGCATCCGAGAGTTTGTAACCATTAACCGCGCAACTGGTGCAGGTGAAGCGACAATTATTGGTAACGGTAATCTGTTAATGGCTTATGTCCATGTTGCTCACAACTGCATAATTGAAGACTCTGTAGTAGTTGCTAATGGTGTTGCTTTAGCTGGTCATGTGCATATAGAGTCGCAAGCAGTAGTTGGTGGGTTGGTGGGTGTGCATCAATTTGTCCACATTGGACGGATGGCAATGGTAGGGGGAATGAGCAAAATCGTTCGGGATGTGCCTCCTTATATGTTGGTAGATGGTAATCCTTCTCATGTGCGATCGCTCAACTTGATTGGATTAAAACGTAAGGGTTTACAATCAGCAGATATTTCTTATCTAAAACGCGCTTTCAGAATTATCTATCGCTCTGGATTGCCTGTAAATCAAGCATTAGAACAGCTACTTTTGTTACCAGATAACGAACACATACAGCACTTACGAAGCTTTTTACGGCTATCTCAAACAGATGGTCGTCGTGGTCTGATTCCTGGTAAACGCTTGTCACAAAATGAAAGCGATGAGTAAACAATTACCAATTAACAATGACCTCTGACCCATGACCCAAAAAACAAAATTTACTATTTTTATTAGTACGGGTGAGGTTTCTGGCGACCTACAAGGGGCATTGCTAATTGAAGCACTGAAGCGTCAAGCGGTAGAAGTAGGGCTAGATCTAGAGATTGTAGCTCTAGGAGGCTCGCGCATGGCTGCGTCGGGTGCTACTTTGATTCAGGATACTACTGCTATTGGTTCGGTAGGAATTTTAGAAACACTGCCATTTATCTTACCGACGCTACAAGTTCAGCAGGTTGCTAAACAATACCTCAAACAACATCCCCCTGATTTGTTGGTGTTGATTGACTATATGGAGCCAAACCTAGCTATTGGCAATTATGTTCGCCGTAACCTTCCACAAGTGCCGATATTGTTTTATATCGCGCCTCAAGTGTGGGTTTGGTCGCTAGGTGATAAAAATACTAAGCGTATTATTAGTGTTACTGACCAGATATTAGCAATTTTTCCAGAAGAAGCTCGTTATTTTCAAGAACGCGGTGCATCTGTTAGCTTTGTTGGGCATCCTCTGATAGATAGGATACAAGCATTTCCTAACCGAGAATTGGCAAGGGATAAATTAGGAATTGAACCCAATCAAGTTGCGATCGCTCTTATACCTGCTTCTCGACATCAAGAGCTAAAATATCTCTTGCCAGTAATGTTTCAAGCGGCACAACAAATCCAGCAACAAATTCCTAATGCCCACTTCTGGATTCCGCTTTCTTTAGAAGTATACCGCCATAAAATTGAACAAGCAATTGAGCAATATGGTTTGCGTGCTAGTTTAGTTGCTAATCAAACTCCAGAGGTGTTGGCAGCAGTTGACTTGGCAATTACTAAATCTGGCACGGTTAACTTGGAACTTGCCTTGTTAGATATTCCTCAAGTAGTTATTTACCGAGTTCACCCCTTTACTGCTTGGGTTGGTTATAAGTTGTTAAAGTTTTCTATTCCCTTCATGTCGCCACCGAATTTGGTATTAATGAAGGAAATTGTGCCAGAGTTACAACAAACAAAAGCTACACCAGAAAATATTGTCCGAGAATCTTTAGAATTGTTGTTAAATCAAAATAGCCGTCAGCAAGTTTTAGCTGGATATCAAGAAATGCGGAAACTTTTGGGGGAAGCGGGAGTATGCGATCGCGCTGCTCAAGAAATCTTTAAGTTATTAGCTGTTAATACTTCTGAAATGTAAATTAAAGTTAGTTGCTCAGAAACAGATATATAAATAAGCAGTATAATTCAAATATCTATGGGTAGAAGTATTAAGACACATCTGGGCAGGTAACAAAATTTTCACCCAGATAAAATATAAAGATTATCAAATATATGTATATATTTAACCCCCTATTTATATAAATAAAAGAGCAAAATTGAAGTAAAAAATTAGTGGAAAGAATTTAAATTGTGGAGTTGTAAATTATATTTTTATGTCTAAAGGAAGTTTTTAAACTATTTTCCTACCTTACTATTTTCTAATCGCTTCATTTTTAACTGACAAGTGATATGCGTAATAGGTTAGCTACTACTTAATGCCTATGCTTTTCTGAGGATTATTATCTAGTTGTATTTTTATAAAGTTGTGTTTAGTTAAGCATTGAAATACATCTAAAATCCTAACAATATGGCATTTGTGCAACTTTTTAAACCAGCGATCGCAATTCTCAGCGCCCTAACTTTTAATGTCTTGACTTTCCCAACATTTGCACAACCCACAGCAGCGAAAAGTTACATCGTTGTTTTAAAAAAAGATATTAATCCTAGTGCAGTAGCTTTAGAACACGCCAACATTCACGCACTGAACGTAGCTTTTACATATAACAATGCTATTAAGGGTTACGCGGCTCGTATCCCAGAAGCACGTCTAGCAATACTGAAAAAAGATCCCCGTGTTTTATTTATATCAGAGGATCGCCCAGTCAGTATAACTGCTCAGACCATCCCAACTGGAATTAAACGCATTCAAGCTAACAACAGTACTACTAAGTCTGGCAATGGTTCAGGGAGTGTGAATACACCTGTAGCTATTATTGATACAGGCATTCAAAGTAATCATCCTGACCTGAATGTAGTTGGGGGAAAAGACTGTGTAAGTAACTTAAATAACTATAACGATGGCAACGGTCATGGGACGCACGTAGCTGGAACAGTTGCAGCTAAGGATAATACGGCTGGTGTTGTTGGCGTAGTACCAGGAACGCCTCTCTACGCAATTAAAGTTTTAGGCAGTGATGGTTCAGGTACTACTTCTTCCGTAATCTGTGGTATTGATTGGGTAACAGCAAACGCTGCTACCAAAGGGATTAAAGTAGCTAACATGAGCCTTGGTAGTCCAGGTGCTGATGATGGCAATTGTGGGCTGCTCAATTTGGACGCAATGCACAATGCTATCTGTGGCTCAGTACAGAAAGGTGTGACTTATGTTGTTGCTGCTGGTAACAGTGGTGAAAATTTTGCTAACTCCGTTCCGGCATCTTATAACGAAGTTTTGACCGTAACTGCAATCAGTGATTTTAATGGTGTGGCTGGTGGTGGTGCTAGGGCAACTTGTAGATCTGATGTCGATGACACTGCTGCTGACTTTAGCAATTTTACGACGATCAATAGTAGCGAAGTAGGTCACACGATCGCTGCACCAGGTACTTGTATTAACTCTACTTGGATTAATAGTACTTACAAAACAATTTCTGGTACTAGCATGGCTTCACCTCATGTAGCTGGCGCGGTTGCTCTTTGCATAGCCTCTGCTAAATGTGCCAATCTGACACCGAGTCAAATCATCACTAAAATGCGGAATGATGCCGCAGCGCAACCTGCAAGCTATGGCTTTAAGAATGATCCAAACTCACCAAATGGCGATCGCTATTATGGCAATCTACTTTATACAGGTGGATATTAAACTGAGATATTGCACCATTATTCAATTCTGAGGAGAGAGAGCCTCTAAACCTGTTTCTTAGCCCTCTTCTGTCACTCTAATCGTTATTGCAGCAATGTTCAGGAGATGGTAAAGCAGGTAAAACTGCTGGAGTATAAGGTTTATGGCTCTCAAGCCTCTTTGATAAAATACTTTCTTACTGCCAATAAAACTGAGCATTTCCTCTACCCATAACTAGCAGGCTTGAAAAGCAATCAGCCAACTTCGCCCATATAAACCCATCCAAAAGTTGTCTTTTTCTAGCTCTACCTACAGTAAGTCTACAACCGGATATCATCCGAATCGTTGTTTGGCTTGTGCTACTGGAAAAATTGTGATCAAAGGTTGATAAAGTTCTAGATAATTCACCCTTGAAATAGATTTCATGCACCCGATCACAATGCAATTAGTAGGTAGTCAAAAAGATTTAGATAAATGGGTAGTTTTTCTGGATAAGCTGGCATCTAAAGGCTTAGTTAGAGTGTTGCATATCAGCGAGTATTACAAAAATGGAGAAAAGTCAGGATTATACCAATGCGAGGTTTATGTCGAGTTACTGGTTAGTCCCAAGTAATTGTTAGTAATTATTGGCAGCCTCGTACTTCTACCGATTAAATATCTAACTAATCGGTAATCTGTTCGCAACCTGCCGTAAATGTTATCTATCTCCTATTGTAATTGATGTTTATTTGTAGGGAGAACTGCCAGCAGCAATGGCACACAGCTAACAAAATACAAATTTAAATAATCAGTTAAAAGTAGAAGAAATAGCTGTGATTAGTTTGCTTGAACAATATCTTGCGGAACAAACTCAGCAATAGGCATTGCGTAATTATAGTTACTTACCCAAGTTATTACTCAAGATATAGTTAAATTATGTTGAAATTTGTTGAATAATGAGGGGATACCCCTACGCCTGCCGCGTTAAGTAATAGGAATTTCGCTAATCTAATCTGCTATGAATAATCAATCAGCAAAACTTGGCGCATTATATCATATAGACGGGCGGCAAAGCGACGATGTAGATTTGTGGCTGTACGAGCGTGGCATAGCAGCTACTAGCTGTGGGGTGACGATTACAGATGCGACTCAACCCCATAATCCGATCATTTATTGTAATCCTGCATTTGAAAGTATCACTGGATTTCCTCCAGAGGAAGTATTAGGGCGCAACTGTAAGTTTTTACAGGGTAAAGACACTGATCCAGCAGTTATAGAGCAAATTCGGCAAGCTTTGCGTACAAAGCAAGAATGCCAAGTAGCATTAAAAAATTATCGCAAAGATGGCACACCTTTTTGGAATGAGTTAAAAATTTCTCCAGTGTGCGATCGCAACGGTAGCTTAAGCAATTTTATTGGCGTACAAACAGATATTACATCCCGCATTGAATCACAAGCAGCGCTCAAAGCCAGTGAGACGCGGTTGCGACTAGCCTTAAATGCTGCCAAAATGGGTGTTTGGGATTGGGATGTAGATACTGGTAAAGTAACTTGGTCTGAAGAAGTAGAATCTATATTTGGTTTAGATGCTGGTTGCTTTGGTGGCACTTACGAAGCTTATCTTAACTGCATTCATCCAGAAGATTGTTATCGTGTAACTCAGCAAATGTCTCGCCTCGCAGAGGTAGGAGGAGACTTTAAGATTGAACATCGTATATTATTGCCAGATGGAAGTGTGCGATGGGTAGTAAATAGAGGCGCAGTATTACGTGATGTCATTGGCGCAGGTGTGCGGATGACAGGGACAATAATGGATATTAGCGATCGCAAAGAGGCAGAATTAGCTTTACGTCAACAATTAGAAATAGAACGACTATTAAATGGTATTGCTCAACGTATCCGTCAATCTTTGAAATTAGAGGAAGTTCTCAACACTGCTGTTGCAGAAGTTCGGCAATTTCTGAAAACTGATCGGGTAGTACTTTACCGTCTTAACCCAGATGGCAGTGGCGTTGTAGTTGTCGAATCTATTGCAGAAAATTGGATGCCAATTTTAGGGCAAAATATTCAAGATCCCTGCTTTGCGAGTAAGCATTTCCATAATTATCGACAAGGTAGAATACGAGCAATTGACGATCTCCAAACTGCTAATATTCAAAAATGCCATATTAAATTACTAGAAAGTTTTCAAGTTAAAGCTAACCTTGTAGTTCCAGTATTACAAGGAGAAAACTTATGGGGACTGCTAATTGCTCATCATTGTCGTGACAAGAGAAAATGGCAAGAAGCAGAAGTAGATTTGCTCAAGCAGTTAAGTGTACAACTGGCGATCGCACTCCAACAATCTGAACTATATCAGCAAGTACAAACTGAACTAACTGAACGCAAGCAAGCAGAAGCAGCTTTGCGACAATCAGAAGAAAACTTAAAAGAGCAAGCAATGCAGTTAAGACTTGCTCTTAATGACTTGCAATCTGCACAATCTCAACTCATTCAAAGCGAAAAAATGTCCAGTTTAGGACAGCTTGTTGCTGGCGTAGCGCATGAAATTAACAATCCAGTCAACTTCATTTCAGGCAATATTAATCATGCTAGTCAATACATTCAAGATTTACTGAATTTAGTACAACTTTATCAAAAATATTACCCCAACCCAGCAGAAGAAATTCAAGATGAAACAGAGGCAATTGATTTAGAATTTGTAGTCGAAGATTTACCAAAAATGCTCGACTCTATGAGGATTGGGACAAGTCGAATCAGAGAAATTGTTTTGTCACTCAGAAACTTCTCTCGCCATGACGAAGCTGAGAAAAAACCAGTCGATATTCATGAAGGAATAGACAACACACTGTTAATCTTGCAGCATCGTTTAAAACCTAATGGTGATAATCCTGGCGTACAGGTAATCAAAAAATACAGTGATTTGCCAGAGGTAGATTGCTATGCAGGACAGTTAAATCAGGTGTTTATGAATATCATCAGCAATGCAATTGATGCTTTAGAAGAACAACCTATTCCTAGAATCATCACCATTAGTACAGAATTGGTAACTAAGTCTGACTTGGATGTTTGGAGTTGTGAACTTCCTACTAACTTAGGTAAGAACTTGCTAGCAAATCCTAGTTACAAGAATGAAAACTCCAAAGGTGTATTGATCAGAATTTCTGATAATGGTTCTGGCATTCCAGAAGCAGTTCATAAAAAAATATTTGACCCCTTCTTTACTACAAAACCAGTAGGAAAAGGTACTGGTATGGGTTTATCTATCAGCTATCAAGTTGTAGTTGAGCGTCATGGTGGTCAATTAAGTTGTTTATCAACTCCAGACGTGGGAACGGAATTTATAATTGCTATTCCGCTCTTAAATATTGAGCAAAAAAATGGCAAAGCGATCGCCGCAGATTTAGCCATAACGAATGATGTTGGCGAGCAAACTCAGGTATTGCAACGCCTGTGAATTACAGATGATATCAAGTCCGTTTGATCACTTACAATCAACGTAAGTTGGGTTAAGCGCAGCGCAACCCAACCTACAAATCTGCCTATTTGTATCAAAAATTTTTCTGTCTCTCAAGTCTTGAGCAGAATAAAATCAGCTTCCTACTTGCAAATTTTGAAGAATTAAATGTTCTCTAGGTGAAAATCCATCACCATATTCTGCTGGGTAATAGGTAATTACATAAAATGTTTTACCTTGAGATTGACCCAGAATTACATTTCCCAAATAAAGTTGACTTCCCTTGCGTTGTTGAAATGAAATCTTTTCTTTCGCCCAACCATAAGGTAATTTCGTAGTCCTATCAGTAACTTGCCAATGATTAGAAGCAATCAAACCACCTTTGCCATTAACAAATTGTTTGAGTTGCCCTAAATTATTAATAAAGTTAAGATAGCCAACGCTAACGTATGCGTCTGTTTTTTTAGTTCCTGTGGTGTTGACGTAGAAATAAGTTCTTGTTCCCTCATCAGAACTCAATTTTTCTGGGACAAAAAACTTGTCTGGATAGTAGGTACTGAACTTTGGACTGGATTGCTTGTAAAGTTTTAAAGTTACTTGAGTTTTTTCGCCTTCTACATAAATTGTGGCAGTTTTTGTAGGTGGTCTTTGTGTTTCTGTTTTGGCAAGCGTGGTTGTAGGTTTGCTGCTGTGGGTAACGTCCCTATTAGATTGAGAGATAGAAGGTTGAGCAGTAGTAAGGACGAGTACCCCAGTTAGTAAATAATAAAGCTTCGGTATTTTCATATTTAGCTGGGTGGTGAGTAATACGATATCGTATTAAAGCGCCGATCAAGCAGATATAAAAACTGACTAAATCAAGTTTGTTAAAGTTTCCCTAGTGCTGCCCTTACCGTAATAGATCTCGCACTTGCATTAAAATTTGTCCCAATTTATTTTTGCCACTACCATCAGCGCCACATCCCCAGTAATAATCTATAGGGGAATTTTCTACAATTAATTGATCGCCTGTTGATAGTAGTATTTCACGAATATCTGCATGGGTTTGAAACTTGCATAATACTGCTTTAAGCATTACATCATCTTTAACTTGCTCCCAGTCAGAACGTAGTGGGCGATCGCGTTCTCTCCCCATTTTTGCAGCATCTTTTGGTGTACGGGCAAGGCGTATCTGCTCAACATGAGGAGTACCAATAAATTTTTGTGCTTGAAAGTAATGTTCACTGGTACGCCACCAAGCTTCATCTAAACTAAAACCATGTGCTGAAAAGTTGGAAAAGCAGCCGTAAAGCGTTTCTCTATTAGAGTAAAAGTAGATTGTCATAAAATTAGTAACTACACATTAAAAAATATCAGGGGTTACGAAGATATCTCCTTAAATCTCCCTTAAAAAGGGGGACGCGCGAATGTTACCCCCTCTAGGATTTAGACAAACTTGTAAGTAAATTCGTAGATATAATCTACTCTGCCCTTACGTAAAACGGCTGGATCTAACCTTTCAGTAGTATTACAAGTCAACAAAAACACTAACTTTTGCTGTGCCTGAATACCGCTTTCTTCAATCACACTTTGATACAAAGTGCCATCAAGCAAACTAAGTATATGCTCAGTTTTACTATTGCCTTGTGCTGCCAAACTAGCTCGATCTTGTGCTAAATTATCAGCTTCATTAATAATGATACAAATCCGTTCTAAATAACTTGGTGGTACAAAATTTTCAACTGCATCATGATCGAGAATAAAGATTACATAACCCAGAGGCATTAAAATCTCTTTAGCAACTGCTTGTGTCCAAGCGGTTTTACCTGTTCCTGGTTCTCCGTGTACTAACACAGCTAATTGATTTTGATCGATAATTGCTTGCTGTACTGTGTCAGTAAAGCTTTTAATATCAGCAGGAAATTGTCTAATTGGATACTGGCTGTTAATCTGTCCAACACGGCTTTTATATCCACTGAGGATTACCGCTAAATTGTAAGTGGCTTTGTTAACTAGCGGTGTTAAATCCTTGGCGATTAAAGTATAGTTGCGGACTTTTCGATCATAGTTTTCGATTTGTAGCCAAACTTGTTGTTTAGTCCAATAAGCAAAAACAGTACCAATTGTTTCAATCCGATCCCATTTGGCAAATCGCTCTACTGGATAATAATAATATCGCTCAATATAATATTGGGTAATACTATCAGGACGACCTAACACATCCAATATTTTAAAAACAGTTATTTCTTGTAAGCGATTAAGAACATACTCAATAGGAATACTTTCTCTACTTACCAACTGTGTAACTGGTGTTAGAGTACTAATAATCTCTTTATATTGATAATCTGGTACGCGCGGTTCAGGAGTGACGTAATTCCAAAATTCATTCAACTCATACCGAGTATTATCAGAAAAAATATTTAATAGATTTGCCCACCATGTATATTCATTGCGACCAAGGGCATTAGCAAGATCGCTGGTAATATCTAACGTTTTACGAGTTAATTCTTGTGTATCGCTAAACAGAAGATGAAACACATATCCCAAATCCAAGTCTCTGGTTAATGGTCGCCAGCCTGAACTCAGCAACCCTTGATTTTGAGAGTTGTTATTGGGAGGCACATTATTGTAATCTTGGAAATAGTCTGAGGCCATAAAATTATTTTTTCTGCAAAGATATTGAATTATTAATTTTGTTAACCTAGCTGGACTTTAAATTTTTTGAAGATATTCTGGCGGAATACGTTCCACTAGCCAAACTCCATTATCAGAACAGTAAAACTTGAATTCATCTTGATACATCCGTGCGGCATCAACAGCAAAAACTACTGGAATACCATGTCTTTTTCCGACAGTTTTTGCTGTTTCTATGTCTGTTGATAAGTGAACATGATGCCGAGACATTGGGCAAATACCTGTATTAAGTATAGATTCAACTGCATTAGCGCCTGTACCGTGATATAGCACATCTGGGGGAATTTGAACTTGTAACTGTAAATCTACCTCTATACTATGTCCTTGGTTTGCCCGAATTCGCTCACCTGTAGAGTCAAACGAAAAGCGTTTTTTGTCGTTATTTGCTACTACTTCGTTAAGTTCATCACGGGTAATCGGGAAAGAATGATTGCTACAAGCAGCGAGTAATTCATCTACAGCAACCCATCCTCCTAGAGATATTTTAATACCTATTCGCTCAGGTTGATGCCGCAGATGTTTGCTGAGATACTTGCTGATTTTAACTAAGCGATGATTTTCCATTATTATAAAATTTATTATTAATACACAAATTAACCTGCATAATATTTTAATTTTGATATTTTAGACGATTTAACTTATCAATAGCTCTAATAATTAAAGAATATAAAGTTAGATTAAATAACAAAGGTGATGGAAACTCAGTAGTGTAAAAACTAGGATTGAATTTGGGCGATCGCACTTTTCAAATCAATGTAGCGTAGTTTAATATACTGACTATACTACCAGTATACTACAAAAAAGGCAAGCGTATAAAAATGCGATTCCTTACTCCTTGGGAGTCGCTTCGCGATTTTTCGGCGCTAGCAGTATGGACAGCTATGCGCTACGCGCAGGCTACGCCAACGCTAACGCACACATCACCCCTGAGTAATCTGTATTTCTGCACCCATTTCTGGACAATTAAAAAATTTCCAAGCGTTACCACCACGCAGAAACAGTTCCATCCATCGAGTTTCTTCGCCTTGGGTATTTGTCCAACCACTGCTACCAGGCGCAAATGCTAATTGTCCAGGTTTGACAGCAAAGCTACTATGACTGGCGATCGCTTCTTGTTCGACATCCCCAATACGCACCTTAACTACCGCACCTTCATTAATATCAATTGCACTTTCTTGGATGGTAGTTTTCAAATTGCCATAACCGTCGATATATCCAATGGTATTTTGCGGTACATCAGGTATATCTGAAACAGGGATTTCATCATCTACAGTATTAGGTTGTCCCAGTGCAATCGCGGCGGCGGCTTGGGGAAACAAATCACGGGAACGAAACTGCGAACCTTCAGCAGCAACAGCCGCCCAATGTAATTCTTCCGCAACATCGCGCACAAAAGAGAAAGCATAACCAGCATTAACGCCAATTACCCGCACACCTGTAGATAAGCGTGCGAAAGCTAAACGTTCCCCCGCGTTGCTTTTACGCGCCTGTTCATCATCAGATCTTGGTGCGACATTATGGTAAATAATTGTGCCAGCAGGCGCTTCATTCAAACCTAACTGGGCAATACAAAATCCAGCAGCTAAAGTAGCGAACGGAGGTACAGGCGTAAGGATTGGTTCAGCATCAGGTAAATATAACCTAATGCGTTGCACTACTTCGCTAAAAGCAAGGTCGCCAAAGCCATAATCAGCAATAATGTGAACTAGCATTTTACAATTATCAATTAACAATTATTAATTATCAATTACCTAGATCTAACTTCTTTCAGGAGTATTCCCAGTAATTAAAATTTGTACTAAACTCCAAATCAGAGAGCAAAACGCCGATACAAAAACTACGAGCATTAACATTGCTAAGGCTGAAAAAGGAGCCACCATCGTAATTAGTAAGCCGCACAACAGCAAAATCATTATTAATGACTTATTCATCTATTTTTTGCCATAAACTCCCTGCATACTTTCACCTTATGTACTCGAACTGAGATTTACCTCTAACCTGGGTGACAATCTTTTTTAATCAATAATCACTCCTCATAGATCACCGTATACGGCTCTAGAACTGCATTTCAGACCTTTGGGGGATGCTATTAATCGGCATAATCGGTAAATATTGCTTACACATTGTTATTTTTGTAGCAATATAAGGTTGATGTTCCACTAATCGTGAGATTACTCGGAATTTAAACGTAATGAGGGAACTACCATGTTTCAAAGTACGGGAATTATCCTGGGCTTAAACAAATTGTCGTTATGGATGGCACAAGTTCCAGTAGATAATGGAGTTGACTCTCCCGAAAGAGCCGCTCTAGTATTTTCTGGGCCTAAATTTTTTATTGCTTTGGTTGCTGGGGTAGTACTGGCGTTTGCCGTGCAGTTTGTTTTAACAAACTTATCCGTCGCTGTCGGGATTTCCTATCTGGGACATAAATCCGACTCAGACTCAAATGATCATCATAACAATAATGATGACTCCGGCAGCGTTGGCGGCACAATTCGCAAAATCGGTACTGCGGTTGGCATTTGGACATTAATAACTGTCACTATTGCGTTATTAATTGCTTGTTACCTAGCAGTGAAACTAACGTTGATCACCGATGCTGGACTCGGTGCGATCGTTGGTTTAGTCATCTGGGCAACCTACTTTTCACTCTTAGTTTGGGTGAGTTCTACAACGGTAGGTTCCTTAATTGGTTCAGTAGTTAATACTGCAACTTCTGGGTTTCAAGCGATTTTGGGTACAGCCGCCGCCGCTATTGGTGCTAAAGCTGCAAGCAATCAAGTTGTTGCTACGGCTGAAGCAGCAGCAAATGCCATTAGGCGGGAATTCACTGCGGGTCTTGATCCTGTTAGTATGCGGGAAACGGTGGAAGATTACATCCAATCTTTACGTCCACCAGAATTAGATATTAAGTCAATTCGTCAAGAATTTGAGAAAATTCTCAATGATCCGCAGTTGAAAGAAGTTGCTAGCAGTGGTGGTTTGGCTACTATTGGTAGACAGCAATTAGTTGATTTAGTTAGCAGCCGCACTGATTTATCAAAACGAGATGTAAATCGGATTGCCGATCAACTAGAAGCAGTTTGGAAGCAAACCGTTGGTCAGTTCCCTCAAGCAGCGCAACAGCTACAGCCGCAGCAACCTGACTGGATGAAGGAGTTGATGAACTACCTCAAGTCTGCTCAACCCGATCAGTTACGGCAAGAGCTTACGGGTAGAATTGACCAATTGATGGGAATGATTCAACCCAATAACCGCCAAGGTGAGGGTAAGGATAAAGAAAGCCCTAGCATGGTGGATCAAGCCATGATGTTAGGTTTCAATGCCCTGATGAGTACGGTGATGGGTCGTACAGATTTGTCGCAGTTGGATGTACAAAAAATCCTTGAACAGCTAAAAACTGCAAGAGATAAAGTAAGCGATCAAGCTGGTCAAATTACTGCTCAAGTTAAGGGCGAACCTACCTATAGTCCCATTCGTGCAGATGTAGAAAATTATCTGCTCAATGCTTATGCTTGGAAGATGAATAAGGATACTGTGGCGCGGGAGTTTAAAGATGTACTTTATGACCCACAAGCAGATCCAGGTAGTGTTCATCGGGAAGTAGATCAGCTATCACGTCAAGATTTTGTCAACTTGCTGCAACAGCGAGGTTTGTTTACTCAAGACAAAATCCATGAAATTGCTGATCAGCTAGAAACTATTCGCCAAGAAGTTTTATTTACCACTAAAACGGCTGAAGAGCAACAGCAAAAAGAAGATTTACGGCGGCGGGTTGAAGCTTATATCTTGTTAAGCAAGAAGGAAGATTTAACCAAAGACGCGATCGCTCGTGATTTTGCAGATGTGTTGCACGATCAAGACGCTGATACTGAAACACTCAAACAGCGTTTTAGTCAGCTTGACCGTGATAGTTTGTTGCAAATTTTCACTCAGCGTCAAGATATTACTGCTGATGAAGCACAGACAATTGTTAATGAATTAGAAGCACAGCGCGATCGCTCTCTGCTACAAGCTGAGGATTTGGCAACACAGGCAAAAGCTCAAGCTGAAACTGTGTGGCTGAATTTAGAATCTTATCTGCAAAATACTGGCAAGGAAGAACTTAATCCTGAAGGTATTAAACGCGATATCACCAAATTGCTTGATGATCCTCAAGCAGGAATGGGGGCAATTCGCGCCCGCTTGTCTCGCTTTGACCGCGATACTTTAGTGAAATTACTAAGTCAGCGGCAAGATTTGAGTGAGGAACAAGTCAATCAAACCATTGATCAGGTACAAAGTAGCTGGAGTAGCGCTTTAAAGGCTCCGCAAAAAGTAGCCCATAAAGCTAAGGAACAGTACGACCAAGTTACAACCTCGATTACTGAGTACTTGCGTAACACTGGTAAGGATGAACTTAATCCTGAAGGGATTCAGCGAGATTTAACGAAGCTATTGCAAAATCCGAAATCGGGTGCTACAGCTTTGCGCGATCGCCTTTCCAACGTTGATCGTGATACTTTAGTTAAGCTGTTGAGTCAACGACAAGATCTGAGCGAAGCACAAGTCAATCAGATTATTGATCAAGTGCAAGGAACGATTCAGAGTGTTATTAAAGCACCTCGACGGCTTGCTGCTCGGACTCAACAAAGCGTACAAGATTTTCAATCTACCCTAGAAGATTACCTGCGTAATACTGGTAAAGAAGAACTCAATCCAGAAGGGGTTAAACGCGACTTACAATTGTTGCTGCATGATCCGCGTGTAGGGATGGAAAGTATAAGCGATCGCCTCAGTAAAATTGACAGAGACACTGTGATTAAACTTGTGTCTCAACGTCAGGATATCTCTGAAGCTGAAGCTACTCGGATTGTGGATCAAGTGTTATCTGTGCGTGACCAATTTGTTGAACAAATCCGCGCAGTACAACGCCGAGTACAAGACGCAATTAATAGTGTGTTTGATCGTATCCGCAATTACCTCAACGACCTAGAGCGTCCAGAACTTAATTATGATGGCATCAAACAAGATGTCCGCAAATTATTCGATGATCCGCAGGCGGGATTTGATGCTTTGCGCGATCGCCTGAGTCATTTCAACCGCGATACTCTGGTAGCTGTAATGAGTTCCCGCGAGGACATCTCAGAAGCAGATGCTAATCGCTTAATCGACCAAATTGATCGGACGCGCAACAGCATCCTGCAACGTGCAGAACGTATGCAGCAGGAAGCCCAACGCCGTATGGACGAAATCAAGCATCAAGCTCAAAAGCAAGCCGAAGAAACTCGCAAAGCCGCAGAAAGTGCAGCTTGGTGGTTATTTGGTACAGCAGTTATTTCTTCTATTGCTTCAGCCGTTGCTGGTGCTTTAGCTGTATCTGCTGTAGTTCGTTAAACGTTAGCTAGTTTTTAATCATAGATAGAGATGCGATCGCATCTCTATTTTTTTTTCTTATTTTTTATAAATCAAAAATACTGAGCCAATAGGATTAAAATTTTCAACATAAATCCTGTTATCAAAGTACAAACCTGTAGACCAACCTCCATCAAACAGCATTCCTTCCTGAATCTTACCTAAGCAGTAATTTCTAGAGATACCTGTCAGCACATCATCAAACATAGATGGATAAAGAGTTTGCTCATTATTAGCATTATTTACTAACAAAATTACATATCCCTTTTCAGTAATAGCTACTAAAGAACGGCTGGTTTCTTGAGAACAGGCATATTCTCCCAAATCCTTACAAATATCTTTAAACTTTCCTTGTTGATAAAACCGACCATTACCTCCAACAAGGTTGTAATTTAAAATCGGAGTTTTTCTTTTACCAATTTGAATAGTAGCTTTGCGCGTTTCAGGTTTACCGCCTGAAATACCAAAAGAAGATCGCTTATTTTTGAAAATTCCTGAATATTCTACTCCCCGCGAAACATTTAAACCTTGTGGCTTATGTTCAGGATCTATATAATCTGCGTTAATTGCTGCAATGGGCTTTTTTCCATCTAGTTGTGCATTTTCATCATCTATAATTTCCGAAAAACTTTTAGGGATATATTGTTTTAGCAATTTACCCTGTAAATCTTTAGCATAAATTTTATGATTTAAGCCCAAGCTAACTTTAAAATCCAGCTCTTTAGACTTAGGATTAAAAATAATTACATTATTTCCACCTTGTTCATCATTATTGCCTTGATTGTTACTTATAGTAAACTTGATATTTTGCCAGGAGCAATCAGGCTGCTGGTTCGTCGAGTCATTCCTAATACTTTTTGCGTTAATAATTTCCTTAGCAGTTTGTTCAATAGATTTTGCTTTTTGTTGTATTGCCTCAGAATCCCCGGAGCAAGAAACTAAAGTAACTAGACTAATTACATATAGAGTTTTATGGAATAATTTTTTTAAGCAATTCATCTGTTGATTTTTATGATCAGGTAATTCTAGTTATGATTGGTAAAAAGTCTGCTCAAATTTTTATTTTCATCTCTCCATGAATTTAAATGGCTACCTTGATTTACATAAATACCGTTTTGAGCTATAAAGACGAAAATTGCAATAACTTGCTATCAATTTTTAAATTGTCATTATAACCTATTTGAGTATTTCGCTCACTGAAAATCAATACCTAAGAGAGAGGAGATTTGATCAATAACTTTGCTAATCATAATATATTGTTTTGATCTACCCTTAAACTTTAAAAAGCAAAGAGCAAATAATTATTATTTATCATTAGGACGCAAAACAATGGCTGACGTTATACGCAAGCGGGCTGTAGGCGCATTTCCAAATCATCAAAGCACAGAAACAGCAATCAATGAGTTAAAAAATTCTGGTTTTCCTATAGAAAATGTGTCGGTACTAGCGCGGGAAATTAATTCTGAGGCTGAAATAGCTGAAAAAGCTAGTCATTTTATTCCAGATCAAACTGTTGCAAACTTAGAAAAAGGTGCAGTTAGGGGTGCTGCTTTGGGAGGACTGAGTGGTTTATTAGTAGGCTTGAGTACTTTTATAATTCCTGGTTTAGGTTCTTTTGCCTTTGCAGGCGCTCAAGCCGCAGTAGCTGGAGGGTTATTTGGTGCTTTTACTGGTGGCGTTGGTGGTACTTACATAGGAGCAGTTTTTGGTGATTCAATTTCTAAAGATCAAGAAACAATCTATAGCGATCATTTAAATAAAGGTGATTATTTATTGATGCTAGACGGTACAGATGAAGACCTTCAAAATGCTGAATCTATTCTCAGCAAGCAAGGTATCCAAGATTGGTATGTCTATTCCACAAGTTAATATTTGTCATTCAATAAAAATTAGATTTTTCACATAATTAAACAATGTTATGTAAAAATTACTATGAGCAATAAACTCTAACTTAAAAGCTGAAGAGGTTATTCCCAACCTTGCATCTCTACTAACTCCACACAAATATCATTAATTCTTGATCTATCAATATATTTCGGTAGGACACTTTTGGGATAAATTGCCTCAATTTCAGTAAACAACTCATCAGCAAGAGTTTTTACTTGTTCATAAGAATATTCACAATTTCTAATCGCTTTTAACTGGGGTGCATCTCCAGCTTTTTCTCGATTAACAATGACTTCTCCTGTAGCTAAAATCTCAATTCCCATCCGCAGAAGTCGAATTAAGTGCGCTGCGTGTTTTACATCATAACCCGCTTTTCTTTCAGACTCTGCTCGCGTGACGTTGCGATTTTTTTTCCAAGACTGATAATTGTCATATTCTCTCAAAGCCGTACGATAAGCTTGACTAATATGCAACAAGCGAATAAAGTCATTACTTGCTCTAGTCAACTGCTGCACATTAGAAAGAAGTTCTACAGGTAAAGGATGCTGCTTAAATATTCCTTTATAATCAATTCTGGCAATTAAAAGCTCATATAATTCTTCCGCAGGCTGCATAAATTCAATGCAGTCTCGCACGGATAGATAAAGAAATTCTAGAAAGGCATTAATCTGGTCTTTTGTTAAAGGTTTATATTCCTCACTTAAACCGAAATCAGCTAATTCCGGTTTTTTAGTTGGAGGATTTAGTAACCACTTGCGATGACTTTCAATTTTCTTTAATTGAGCAAAGGCGTATCCCGAAAAAGAGTGCTTAACTTTCGTGCAAAGCATCTCTTCTCGGTAAGAAATCAGTTTTTTACCCACATCAGTAAGAAGTAAATAATCTTCTGAATCTAACCACATTAGCTCTAAAATATTAGGGTTATTTAATGCAGCTAAATGTAAATATTTCTTGAGTTCATACACACAAACATCAGCAGAATTATTAATTGCCTCAATGCTTCCAGGTTCAGAATGCCAACCTTGATCTTTTTGCTCAAAAGTTTCAAATCCCAGATAATGCCTCTTTTTAGCAACAGCTATCCCTTTTAAATCAATATCGGAAGCTGCTGTATTAATTCGATAAGCTTGACTTCCGACTACTCCCAAAAGGATCATTCTTTTTTCGACTTCTTCTCGATTCATTTTAATTTTGCTTTGTTTAAAAACAAGCAGAAAATTTACGTTTTAAGAATAAACCTCTCTGAGATAATATTTCAGTGCTGACACATGGTTATGTATTGTATTTTAGGTCACATCGCAGCGCCAGAGTTGCCCAAACGCTTATAAAAATTGCGCTATGCTACGTTCAACCGAACCTACTTTTATCTTTTGCGATTAAACAAACTTGATAAGTAGGTCAACATAAATTAAGTCTAAAACCCTATTCCCTCTTCGGTTACAGAAAGGGGGTAACTTTATATTTTATATTTTTTAAAGTGGCTCTACTTATGAATCACAATAAAACTTAAACTTTCGACAGCAGGAAGCTTCAGGAGGCAGAGAAAGTTCAAAATTCACATTTTATATTTAATTAGGTTGACCTATTTACTATATCTGAATGCAACTTATTATTACCCTGACCCCTAAAAACTCACTACTTTTGAGCGTGGAAAGGACAACCTGTTGCCAATTTACCTAAGAATAAACTGGTATCAAAGAAATGTTCCAAAGATAGAATCTTTAAGTCATCGTTAACACGGGCAACGGTCATTCCAGAGATTTCTATCTTCTCTCCTGTAGGTGCGTGATCTTTATAAGGGCCGCTAAAAGTTCCCCAATGCCGCCATTTAAAAGTAACATTTGGGGGGCCTGAGAAGACCTCAGCTAACTCCCACAAAAATCCATCTGGAAATGCTTCGTGGAATATCCGAATAGAAGATTCAAATGTCTCGACTTTAGGATTATAGTGTTCTGATTCTTCCAGAAATAAATTATAAGTTCCTACCGCTGCCACATCATTAGCGGTGTACTCTGGGCCACCATTTGTCCTCATCCGAAACTTGTCAGCAACAACCGATACCCACTGGGCGGGGTTTGTTTTGTGGGTTGCTTCCATTTCAAAGGCTCTAACTAAGTTTTGCACAATCGCCTCTAAAGACCCCTCAATGTGAGCATATTGGCTTTGTGCTTGAAGAGATTTGTTAGTGTGCGAATAGTCTGGGCGTTCTTGATAACGCCACTCGACACCATCATCGTGAGCGATAACTGTTTCTCTGTCTTGTATCCAAAGAGGTTGATCGGTGGGTTGTGTGGAACTCATAAAGCCTTGGGTTGATTAATTAAAGTAAATTTTACTTCAATTCTTCCCAAAGATAGAAGCAAAAGTATTATAAAATACAACTATTAATTTAGTTTTATCCAAAATTGTGACGGACTATACATGACTGCAATTGAAATTGATGCGCTGCTAATTAGCGATCGCCACTCGCCATAGCTAATATCTGAATTGGGGTTAAAGTTGAACCTGGATAATAAGTTCCTAAAATGTGCGTATAGTCATATCCTTGCTTGGCTAAATCTTTCGCTCCATATTGGCTCATTCCTTTACCATCGTGCGCTCTATCAGTCGTCTCTTGGGTATCAGCATACCAAGCATCAACGAGCGAACCTTGAGCAGTGAGGATTTGACCTCTAGTTAATTCGACTGCTGTATAAGTACTGCTGGCTTCACCGCTTAAACCTTTGTAAACTTGCCAAGCTTGGGTTGTGCCGATATGGTAATAGGGGTTAGCAGGTTTTAAGTAACGCACCAAAGCATAAGAACGTGCTGCAACTGCTTGAGCTTTAAGAGCATCTATTGGCCAGGAACTTGGCATTTCTGAGCCAACAACGCTATATAAATAAGTTTCTAAATTGACATAATTTACTGCTAATAAAGTACTACCTCTAGAGATTAATTTGACTTTTCCTCTATACCAATGTTCTCCAACACCAACATAGCCGCCTGGAGTAGCTTCTAGCCAAACACCATTAGGGCTTTTCCATACACCGAAATCTATTTCGTTGCCTGACGCTTGTAGGTTGAAGGGGACACCTGCTTGAAGACTTCGCAGTACTTTTCCTGCTTCATCTCTAATCACTCCTGTTGTAGAAGTTCCAACCGCGAGAGTGTCTACGTTAATTGCGATCGCTACCTTCAATTCCACATCTGTAGGTTTGTGTACAGGGGCAGCAACGTTAGTTTTAGTAGGAGTTTTAGCAGCTTGAGTTTTAGCAGTAGGAGTAATTGCAGGGCTGGTTGGTTTAATACTAGGTTGAGGGTTAATTTGACTACTTTGGGATGGTGGCGAGACTGAGACGAGGTTTTGTTTGGGGACACTGGCGGAATCTGATGTTGGTACTGCTGGGAGTAGCAATGTTGGCGCAGCCAATAGGGGAATTAGGCTGTAGCGTAAGTTAGGAAACCGCAGAAGTGTATTTGTCAATGTCACGTTTCATCTTTTGGTAGTTCAATTTGCCATTGTAATAGGTTTAATTACCGTAGTGGTTGCGGTACTTACTTATTAATTGAGATTTAGTGATGCTGTATCTAAGTAATTTCCTCAATCACCCTGTTAAGCTGTGATTCTGAGTACTGCAACAGTTAGAAATTTCATTGTTAAATTGAATACATATAGGGCTTACGGAAAACCTCACGCGGGCAAGATGCCCGCATTTTCTATCAAACGATCTTACTCTTGCCTTTGAGCCTCGGCAGGCGGGTTTCGTTCCTATGGTTCCCCAGGCTTGAGCCTGCGGGTACATTTAAATAGACTTAATTTTTATTAAATACTGAATCAGGAACAAATTTATGCAAGTAGCACTTAAGCAAATCATAGTTGCTCCAGGCACTCAATTACTGCTAAAAGATGTTAGTTGGCAGCAACTTCAAGAAATATTAACAAACTTAGGTGAAAGCCGCAGTGCCAGAATTTCTTATAGTAAAGGAATGTTAGAAATCATGGTTCCTCTGCCTGAACATGAAGATGATAAAGTAATCATTGGTAATTTGGTAGAAGCAATTTTAGAAGAAATGGATATAGAATTCAGAAGTTTAGGCTCGACTACCTTTGAAAATGAAAAAATGGCAGCAGCAAAAGAGCCTGATGATTGTTTCTATATTCAAAACGAAGCAAAAATTAGAGGTAAGAGAAGGTTAGATTTAACAGTAGATCCACCTCCAGATCTAGCAATTGAAATTGATATTACATCTCGCACTAGATTAAATAGTTATCAGGATTTAGGAGTTGCTGAATTTTGGCGTTACGACGGTAGCAAGCTAGAGATAAATATACTGCAAGCAGGTAAATATATTCGATCAAATCAAAGTTCAAACTTTCCCAAATTGCCAATTATTGAAGTAATTCCTGAATATTTGGAGCGCAGTAAAGTTATCGGTAGAAATGCGACGATGAAAATATTTAGAGCTTGGTTGAGAGAACAGTTAGCAGGATAATACATAGAATTAGGGTTAACTTAGAGTAATGCTGCTAGATATTTTCCACTGTTAATTTTGTAGCCGCATCAATATCTAACATAAATAAAGTCAAATTAGACTCTTCTTGTGGAATCACAACAACGTGACTAGCTATTCCTAATGTGTCACCGCGACGAAAAGATTCTGGTAAAACTCTGATACTAGATAAAGGTACATCAATTAAAGCGGGAACGGTAGCAACTGGAATGCCACAAAGTTCACGCTCTTTATTTTGAACTACTATTAAATACCCTTCATCAAGGTTTTGATGCTCTCTATGGGTGTGGAATATACGCCATTCTAAATCTAAAACTGTTACTTCGCGATCGCCCATGTGGACAAGTCCTACCCACTTGCTACCACTGCCATGAATTTGGGTGGAATTAAGTACTTTATAAACAGCTTCAATTCGTAAGGCTAAGTTGAGGCTACCAATGCTAAATACTAATAGTTTTAATGTTTGTATAGCACGAGTATTATCTAGCTCGTTTGCTTCGGCGGTTGAGTAAGTTAAGGTATCATTTAAGTCTAAGGTTGCCATAATTAGTCAGGTTTTGGGTTAATAGCATATTTGCGAGGTTTTTAAGAGGATTTAACCACAGATGCACGCAGATAAACGCAGATGTTTTTGTACGGTTATTTGTTTTGGGGATGGGTTTTAAGTAGTTAGGGCAGTAGCTTTTTTTGGAGCGTTTTTGCTGAGTATATCTTTTATACCTGCTAAAAATTCTTGTTCTAGGTAGGGTTTGGTGAAGTAGGCGCTTGCTCCTAAGTGTTTGGCTAATTGTCGGTGTTTATCACTACTGCGAGAAGTTAACATTATTACTGGAATTTTTGATAATTCTGCATCTTGACGGCGCTGGGTGAGAAATTCAAAGCCATTCATATTAGGCATTTCTACGTCAGAAACTACTAATTGAATAGTGGAATTTTGCTGCAATTGTTCTATTGCTTCTCTACCATCTCTTGCTTGCACTACACGATAACCTGCTTTTTGTAATGTTAAAGCTAAGGTTTGGCGCAATGCAATTGAGTCATCTACAACTAATATTAGGGGAGTTTTAACACTGCTAGTTGGTTGGCGCTTTGCAGATGATGGTGTTTGTTGGCGGGTAGCAGTTTGTGAGGAAGTTGAAGTAGTGATGATATCTTTAGGTTGACCAGTAATTTGGCTAAGTAGTGTTGCACCATCAATTACTGGAAGTAAACTACCATCTCCTAAGATTGTACAACCGTAGATATAAGATGGAGGTGCGATCGCATTACCAAATGGTTTAATAACCAATTCTTGTTCTGTAATTAAACGATCAACTTCTAATGCCAGAAATTGATTATCCTGACGCAGTAGTAAAATAGGTGATGCCCAATCTTCAGGGGTGGGAACTGATAATAAGGCTTGGCTAGGAACAGTTTCGGGTAAGGGTACTGAATAGTCTAGTAGTTCAGATAAATGATGAATCGGAACAAGCCGTTTTCTCCAGTGTAATAATCTTTGTTTTCCAGATAGCTTCATCTGGTCTGCTTTCGGAACAAATATTTCTTCAATACTATCAGCAGGGAAAGCATAAGCAGTAGAACCTACCATGCAAACCAGTAATTTAGCAATAGTTAGTGTCAGTGGGATGCGTAAAATAAATGTAGTACCACGCCCCTGATGAGAGTGTACTGTAACTGTACCTTTGAGAAAACGTAGTTGCGATCGCACTACATCTAAACCAACGCCTCTTCCTGAAATTTCCGTTATTTTACTAGCAGTGGAAAACCCTGGCTCAAATAGTAAATCTAACAGCCTTGATGTCGGAGTTAAAGCGACTTCATCTGCTGCGATTAACCCTACTTCTACCGCTTTCTCAGCGATACGTTGTAAGTTAATCCCTTGACCATCATCCCGCATTTCAATAACGGTTTGACTTCCTTGGTGATATGCTCTAATTTCAATCTGACCACGTTCCGGCTTATTTTGCTGGCGGCGCAATTGGGGTGACTCAATCCCATGATCAAATGCGTTACGAAATAAGTGCAGTAAAGGGTCATAAAGTTTTTCTAATACTGCTTTATCAACTAAAACTCCAGTTCCACTTAATTTTAAATCAACGGGTTTTTGATACTTAGTCGATAAATCCCGTAAGGTTCTAGGAAAACGATTTAATACTTCACCCAAAGGCAGCATTCTTGCCCACATTAAATCATCTCGCAAGTAGGCAAGCATTTGACGCTGACCATCTAAGGTTTTACTAGATTGACTTGATAATAGTGCAATATCGCCTACTATTTCTTCAATTTGTGCCATTTCTTCTAGCGTTTCTTGCAGCCGTGAATTTAATTCTCCATAGTTGTCCATTTCTAGGGAATCAAACTCAGTTTCCATCCTAGATTTTGAACTAAGAATTTTTGACTGATTAGCTGCACTCGATAAGCCAACTGTTAAACTGGAATGATGATCTGGAGCTACAAGCATTTTATCGGATAAATCTCGTAGCTGATAAGTCATTTCTTGAAACTTAGAAAACCGACGTAATAATTCTTCAACAGTACCTTGTAATTGTTCATTTTGTAGAGATAGACCATTACGGTTAATCGCTAGTTCACCTACCACATTATTCATGCGTTCTAGCCGATCTAAATCAACCCTCACAGAAAGTTGAGCAGCATTTGCTGAAGGACTTTCTGGCTTTTCTGTAGGAGGAGATTTTTGAGTAATTGTAGAGTCTATAGAGATGGGGCTAGAAAGTACATCAATAACTTTTGCTGTCGATACTTTACTATTAGCCAATTCTGTAGCTACTGGTAATTGATTGTATGCTTCCTCAATTGATTGCACTAATTCTTGAAAATTAGACGCGGCAGCAACTTTTTCTACCAATTCAGATGGCAATTCTATACTTGATTTTAAATCTTGTGTCAATCCATTAAGTAAATTCTCCTCATTGTTTGAAGCTAAATTAGTTGATTGAGGCGTAGTCTCTTGTGTTGTAGTAGCAGTAGTATCTAAAGGATTTGATTCTAATGAGGATAGTATTAATGAACGTTGGTTTTCCTCAACAAATTGACCAAATACATCTTTTAAAGAAGGAGTATTACTATTAAAGCCGTTTAATTGATTAGCTAAATTGAATTCAGTATTATTTTGCTCTGCAACGGCAGGACTTTCAATCGAGGTTTCAATCAGGAACCCATTTGTTGTTTCGGTCGTTTCTTTACTAGAATCGAATACACCAAAAACTTCGTCTAAAGATAAAATTAAATCATTTTCTTCAACTTGATGCGTTGACTCAAATTGGAGATTTTCTTCTGTACCTGGCTCGTTAACTGCTACTTTTACTTCAGACGGAAAAATGTCTGGAATTATTGTATTTATTTTGTGAGTAGCAGAATCGTCAAAAATATCATCTACATTAATAAAATTTATTTTATCTAATTCTTTTGAGTTAACTAAATTAGTACTATTAGTTTCCGCTGTCTGCGATACAAATTCAAGTGAGTTATCGCTATCAAATCTAGAATTGCCAAATATTTCATCTAAGCCAGGATTTAAATGTTCTATTTGATTTGTAAGATTTTGACTACTATCAGCAGATATTTCGGTTAATTCACTTTCCGTTAATCTGAATAAATCAAGCCCAAAACCATTATCTAATTCCGTGAATTCATTAGATATTTCATGAGCAGCAAAAATATCTGTGAGTGATGGTGTGTTTATTTGCTCTTGTTGACTTAATAACTCAAGGTCTAATGTTAATTCTGGCTTCTCTAGACTAGATGAATCTACTAAATCCAACGACGACCAATCAAATTCTACGGTTTCAGCAGGCAGATCAGGGCTTACAGATGATGTCAGTTCGTTAAAATGCTCGTCTTGTAGAAAGTTATTTTCTGTAAAGTTATTATTTGTTGTTATCGGTTGAGTAGAATTTAAACTTGCTGATTCTTCTGAATCAGCAAGTTTAAGTAAAGCTGGGGAAGGGGAACCGCCTTGAGCGCGATCGCCTGCTATCACCGCTTCTCTTCCTGCCTGAAAATCAGCTAATGCTACTTCAGCAATATGTAAAACTTGATCGGGATGGGCATCAAGAGCAGCTATAGCTGTTTGTGCGATCTCAGTAAATCCTGACAGGTTGAATAATTCTCCTATTCCAGAAAATACTTCTGCTTGCGCCCGCAATTCTCCCGCTACTACGTTGTGTTCTGGATCTGCCAAAACGTTAGCTAAACGCTCTAATCCTTGAGCAACATCTACTTCAAAGATAGATAAAGTAATATCTATTCCTAATTCCACAGAACTAGGTAAAAAATCTTCTTTTCCCAGGTAATCTTTTAATTCTTCTTCAATTTGTGCAAATAGAGGTTCTGCTATTGCGATCGCTTGTTCTTCATCAAAATAACCAGTATTAATCTGCTCCATTAGTGGCAGACGGAGACAATCATAAGCCTGTAATAGCCAAGTCTCTAGTTGCTCGTCAATTACTAGATCTTCCTGATGCAGTGCCTTAAAAATATCTTCCAGGCGATGTGACAAAGTTTTAATAGCATCTAGCCCAACACTGGCAGATCCTCCTTTGATAGAGTGAGCCGCCCGCATCATGTTGTGGATTTTACCAGCAGTGCGATTTTGTTTTAAATCCAGTAACTCGGTTTCGATTACCTGCAAGAGTTCTGGAGCTTCTTGAATAAAGAATTGGTAGGCTTGATCGCGAATATCAGAGTCGATAGCCATAGCGGGAATGGGGAGGTGGAGGGGGCAGATAGGGCAGGGAGCAGGGGGCAGGGAGAGAAACAGAGGATTAAGTATTTTTTCTGACTCCTCTCTCCTCTCCCCTCTCTCCTCCCTTAGTTAACTTTGAACTGACCAACGTTAGCTTGCAATTCTTGGGCTAAAGTTAGCAATTCTTTAAAGGATGCTGATACATCAGTTGCTCCTGTTGAAGTTTTGTTGGCGATTGCTGCCACGTTACTCATGGTGTGAGTTACTTCTTCAGAAGCTTTAGTTTGAACTGCGGCGGCTTGAGCGATCGCTTCTACTAAGGCGCTGATGTGCGAACTAGCAGCAGTAATCTTATTCAAGCTAGACCGTGCTTCATCTACTAACTTTGTACCAGTGACTACTTGCTGAGTACCAGATTCCATTGCTGCAACTACTTCATTAGTTTCTGATTGGATACCTGCTACCAGTTTTTCGATTTCCGCCGTTGCTGCTGCTGATTGACGAGCAAGCGATCGCACTTCATCCGCAACCACCGCGAAACCACGCCCTTCTTCACCTGCACGCGCCGCCTCAATTGAAGCATTCAGTGCTAACAAGTTAGTTTGAGCCGCAAACGTGCCAATCAAGTTGACAACTTTAGAAATCTTTTGTGAAGATTCGCCTAAACGCTTGACTTTTTTGGATGTTTCCGCTACTGTTTCGCGAATTGCTAAAATCCCATCTACTGTGCGATTCATGGCGTTGTCGCCTTCCTTCACAATTTCCGTAGCTTGCTGCACCGCCGCTTCCGCTTGTTCAGCATTCTTTGCCACAGCGCGAATCGAGGTAGACATTTCCTCAATCCGATCCAAAGCACCGACGATTTCTTCAGCTTGGCGTAAAGCTTCTGCTGATAGCTCTTGGACGGCAACTTCGTTACTGCTAGTAGTTGCTGCTACTTGTTTAGTTGCGGTCTGCACCTGAGTTACAATTTTCCGCAAGCTGGTAATGGTGGCATTGTAGGAGTCGGCAATTGTGCCGATTTCATCTTCAGTCACATTCGCGCGAATCGTCAGATCGCCTTTACTAACTGGATCAACTTCTATTAGCAGTTCTAGCGCCCGTTTTTGGAGAGCCTCCCTAGCTAACCGTTGTTGTTCAGCATTGTTGGTTTGTTGCTGGGTAGCTACCTCTTGAGCAGCTAGCAGAGTTTGAATTTGTTCCACCAAGGTAGCTTGGTTGAGAGCCAAACCGACTTGGGTTGCCAACTGCGTGAACAAATCAATTTCTACCTTGGGCCAAGTGCGCGTTTCTGAGCAGTGATGAGCAATCATCAACCCGAATAGCTGATTGTCTACCATAATCGGCACAACTAAGTTTGCCTTAACTTGGAAACGCTCCAGCATCTCCACATGGCATTTGTTCAAACCCGCGTGTTGAATATCCTCAATAGCACGTACACGACCTTTGTTGTAGCTACCGCCTTGTGTATCTTTCAAACAGCTATCAAGTAGTTTTACCCCTAGCGTTGGTATCCAACCTGGCGCTACAGATTCTGCGATGACAGTGCCTTCCCAGTTACTATCAAAGCGATAAACGACCACACGATCCGTATTAAATGCTTTACGCATTTCTGAAACAGCCGTATTGAGGATGTCATCTAGGTTGAGAGATTCGCGCAGACGCAAAGTAACATCAGACAGTAGTTGAGCGCGTTTGGCTTCAGCTTCTTTCTGTTCTAAGAAGCTGATCCGGTCAAGAGCCAAACCTACTTGGGTGGCTAACTGAGTACACAAATCAACTTCCGACTTCTGCCAATTCCGAGGTGTTGAACATTGCTGTGTACACAATAAGCCTAATAATTTGTCACCACTGACAATTGGGGTAATCACATTAGCACGGAGTCTTAAGCGTTCATACAACTCCAAGTGACAAGGGGTGAGATTAGCTTGATAAATGTCATTAATGACAAACACACGCCCATTGCGGTACAGTTCTACTCCTTCATCTGAATCAGTGAAGTAAGTATCTGTCACCTTCAGGTTCAAGAATGAAGGTAAGCCTGGTAATACTGCTTCAGCGACAACATTACCACTCCAATCTGGGTTAAACCGATATAAGAATACCCGTTCTGCGTTAACCAGTTGTTGCGTCCCTTGCACAGCTTTCTCAAACACATCTTGAATATCAAGTGATTCGCGGGCGCTAGTAGCAATTTCAGCAAACAGTTGTGCGCGTTTTGTTTCTGCTTCTTTTTGTTCTAAGAAACTAATCCGGTCAAGAGCCAAACCTACTTGGGTGGCTAACTGAGTACACAAATCAATTTCCGACGATTGCCACACACGCGGGCTGGAGTACTGTTGTGTACATAGTAATCCCAGCAATTTATCACCACCGACGATTGGAGTAATTACAATTGAGCGAATCTTTAAACGCTCATACACTTCGCGGTGACATGGTGTGAGGTTGCTCTTGTAGATGTCATCAATGACAAATACCCGACCGTTACGATATCGTTCTACGCCTTGTTCTGTGTCCATGAAGTAGGTATCAGCTACTACCATGTTCAGACAGTCTGGTACTCCTGGGGCTGCTGCTTCAGCAATAATTTCCCCACTCCAGTCTGGGTTAAAGCGGTATAAAGAAACCCGTTCTGCATCTACTAACTGTTGTGTACCTTGTACAGCTTTCTCGAATACTGCTTGAACATCGAGAGATTCACGGGCGCTGTTAGCAATTTCTACAAACAGTTGCGATCGCTTCGCCTCTGCTTTTTGTTGTTTTACCTCAGTTTCTTTTTGTTCAAAGTAGCTAATACGGTCAAGAGCCAAACCTACTTGCGTAGCTAACTGGGTACAAAAATTTACTTCCGACTGAAGCCATGTTCTAGGGCTGGAATATTGCTGTGTACACAACAGACCTAAGAGTTTGTCACCGCCCACAATTGGAGTAATTACAATCGAGCGAATCTTTAAACGCTCATATACTTCCCGATGACATGGTGTGAGGTTGGTTTTGTAAATATCATCAATGACAAATACCCGACCATTACGATAACGTTCTACACCTTTTTCTGTGTCCATGAAGTAGCTGTCTGCTACTGTCATGTTCAAGCAGTCTGGTACTCCTGGGGCTGCTGCTTCAGCCACAATTTCACCACTCCAGTCTTGATTGAATCGGTACACGCTTACTCGTTCAGCATTGAGTAATTGTTGCGTTCCTACTACTGCTTTTTCAAACAGGGGTTCAATGTCTTCATCTCGACGGGCGCTGTTAGCTATTTCCGCAAATAACTGTGCTGCTTTGGCTTCGGCTTCTTGCTTGGTAGCTTGGGTTTCTTTTTGCTCAAAGTAGGAAATACGGTCAAGAGCCAAACCTACTTGTGTCGCCAGTTGAGTACAGAAATTCACTTCCGACTGTAGCCATGTTCTGGGGCTGGAATATTGCTGTGTACACAACAGACCTAAGAGTTTGTCACCACCCACAATTGGGGTAATCACAATTGAGCGAATCTTTAAACGCTCATATACTTCTCGGTGACATGGTGTGAGGTTGGTTTTGTAAATATCATCAATGACAAATACCCGACCGTTGCGATAACGTTCTACACCTTGTTCTGTGTCCATGAAGTAGCTGTCTGCTACTGTCATGTTCAGACAATCTGGTACTCCTGGGGCTGCGGATTCAGCAACAATTTCACCACTCCAATCACTGTTAAAGCGGTACACACTTACTCTTTCAGCATTGAGTAATTGTTGCGTTCCTACTACTGCTTTTTCAAACAGTGGGTTAATGTCTTCATCTCGACGGGCGCTATTAGCTATTTCCGCAAATAACTGTGCTGCTTTGGCTTCGGCTTCTTGCTTTGTAGCATCAGCTTCTTTTTGTTCAAAGTATGAGATACGGTCAAGAGCCAAACCTACTTGCGTCGCAAGCTGGGTGCAGAAATTCACTTCCGACTGTAGCCATGTTCTGGGGCTGGAATATTGCTGTGTACACAACAGACCTAAGAGTTTGTCACCGCCCACAATTGGAGTAATTACAATCGAGCGAATCTTTAAACGCTCATATACTTCTCGGTGACATGGTGTGAGGTTGGTTTTGTAAATATCATCAATGACAAATACCCGACCGTTGCGATAACGTTCTACACCTTGCTCTGTGTCCATGAAGTAGCTGTCTGCTACTGTCATGTTTAGACAATCTGGCACTCCGGGAGCGGCGGCTTCGGCAACAATTTCACCACTCCAATCACTGTTAAAGCGGTACACACTTACTCTTTCAGCATTGAGTAATTGTTGTGTTCCTACTACTGCTTTTTCAAACAGTGGGTTAATGTCTTCATCTCGACGGGCGCTGTTCGCGATTTCGGCAAATAGCTGTGCTGCTTTAGCTTCTGCTTCTTGCTTGGTTGCTTCAGCTTCTTTTTGTTCAAAGTAGCTAATACGGTCAAGAGCCAAACCTACTTGCGTCGCAAGCTGGGTACAGAAATTTACTTCCGACTGTAGCCATGTTCTGGGACTAGAGTATTGCTGTGTACACAACAGACCTAAGAGTTTGTCACCGCCCACAATTGGAGTAATCACAATCGAGCGAATCTTTAAACGCTCATATACTTCTCGGTGACATGGTGTGAGGTTGGTTTTGTAAATATCATCAATGACAAATACCCGACCGTTGCGATAACGTTCTACACCTTGCTCTGTGTCCATGAAGTAGCTGTCTGCTACTGTCATGTTCAGACAATCTGGCACTCCTGGTGCTGCGGATTCAGCAACAATTTCACCACTCCAATCACTGTTAAAGCGGTACACACTTACTCTTTCAGCATTCAGTAGCTGTTGTGTTCCTACTACTGCTTTTTCAAAAAGTGGGTCAATGTCTTCATCTCGACGGGCGCTGTTCGCGATTTCGGCAAATAGCTGTGCTGCTTTAGCTTCGGCTTCTTGCTTTGTAGCTTCAGTTTCTTTTTGCTCAAAGTAGCTAATACGGTCTAACGCCAAACCTACTTGCGTCGCTAGTTGAGTACAGAAATTCACTTCTGAGGGAAGCCATGTTCTAGGACTAGAGTATTGCTGCGTACACAATAATCCCAGTAATTTATCTCCACCCACAATTGGGGTAATCACAATCGAGCGAATCTTTAAACGCTCATATACTTCTCGGTGACATGGTGTGAGGTTGGTTTTGTAAATATCATCAATGACAAATACCCGACCGTTGCGATAACGTTCTACACCTTGCTCTGTGTCCATGAAGTAGCTGTCTGCTACTGTCATGTTCAAGCAATCTGGCACTCCTGGTGCTGCGGATTCAGCAACAATTTCACCACTCCAATCACTGTTAAAGCGATACACACTCACTCGTTCGGCGTTGAGTAATTGTTGTGTTCCTTGCACGGCTTTTTCAAACAGTGGTTCGATATCGACCGCACGACGAGCGCTGTTCGCGATTTCGGCAAATAGCTGTGCTTGCTTTGCTTCAACTTCTTGCTTTGTAGCTTCAGTTTCTTTTTGCTCAAAGTAGCTAATACGGTCTAACACCAAACCTACTTGCGTAGCTAACTGGCTACAGAAATTCACTTCTGAGGGAAGCCATGTTCGGGGGCTAGAGTATTGCTGTGTACACAGTAACCCCAGTAATTTATCACCACCCACAATTGGGGTAATTACAATCGAGCGAATCTTTAAACGCTCATATACTTCTCGGTGACATGGTGTGAGGTTGGTTTTGTAAATATCATCAATGACAAATACCCGACCGTTGCGATAACGTTCTACACCTTGTTCTGTGTCCATGAAGTAGCTGTCTGCTACTGTCATGTTTAGGCAATCTGGCACTCCTGGTGCTGCTGCTTCAGCAACAATTTCGCCACTCCAATCACTGTTAAAGCGATATACACTTACTCGTTCGGCATTGAGTAATTGTTGTGTTCCTACTACTGCTTTTTCAAACAGGGGTTCAATGTCTTCATCGCGACGGGCGCTATTAGCAATTTCGGCAAACAGTTGTGCTTGCTTTGCTTCAACTTCTTGCTGTTTGGCATCAGCTTCTTTTTGCTCAAAGTAGCTAATACGGTCTAACACCAAACCTACTTGTGTAGCTAACTGGCTACAGAAATTCACTTCTGAGGGAAGCCATGTTCGGGGGCTAGAGTATTGCTGTGTACACAATAATCCTAGTAATTTATCACCACCCACAATTGGGGTAATTACAATTGAGCGAATCTTTAAACGCTCATATACTTCTCGGTGACATGGCGTGAGGTTGGTTTTGTAAATATCATCAATGACAAATACCCGACCGTTGCGATAACGTTCTACACCTTGCTCTGTGTCCATGAAGTAGCTGTCTGCTACTGTCATGTTCAAGCAGTCTGGCACTCCGGGAGCGGCGGCTTCGGCAACAATTTCACCACTCCAATCATTGTTAAAGCGGTACACACTTACTCGTTCGGCGTTGAGTAATTGTTGTGTTCCTTGCACGGCTTTTTCAAACAGTGGTTCGATATCGACCGCCTGACGAGCGCTGTTAGCTATTTCGGCAAATAACTGTGCTGCTTTGGCTTCAACTTCTTGTTTTCTAGCTTCGGTTTCTTTTTGCTCAAAGTAGCTAATACGGTCTAATGCCAAGCCTACTTGCGTAGCTAACTGGGTACAGAAATTCACTTCTGACTGAAGCCATGTTCTGGGACTAGAGTATTGCTGTGTACACAACAGACCTAAGAGTTTGTCACCACCCACAATTGGGGTAATCACAATTGAGCGAATCTTTAAACGCTCATATACTTCTCGGTGACATGGTGTGAGGTTGGTTTTGTAAATATCATCAATGACAAATACCCGACCGTTGCGATAACGTTCTACACCTTGTTCTGTGTCCATGAAGTAGCTGTCTGCTACTGTCATGTTTAGACAATCTGGTACGCCTGGGGCTGCGGCTTCGGAAACAATTTCACCACTCCAATCACTGTTAAAGCGATACACACTTACTCGTTCGGCGTTGAGTAGCTGTTGTGTTCCTACTACTGCTTTTTCAAATATCTCGTTGATATCTAGAGATTCACGCGCTTTACTGGCAATATCTGCAAATAACTCTGCTGCTTTGGCTTCCGCTTCTTGCTTGTTTAATAATTCTTTAACCTGTCTTACTAGGTTATTAAAGCTCAGGGCTAAGGTTTTAGTTTCAGCACTACCACGAGGTTCAACGTAGGCATCCCAATTTCCTGCTGCTACCTGTTCTGATTTACTGGTTAATTCTTTTAAAGGTTTAGACCAGCGACGAGCTAAAGTGACAGCAATGCCTGTCCCAATTGCTCCTAATGTCAGAAAAATTAAAAGAAAAACTAATCCTTGCTCATTACCTGCTGGGGCAATTTCGGAAAGATCAATTGAACTAACACTGACAAAATCTGCACCCGGAACGGCAGCTAGGGTATACTTTCTACCGTCTTGGTTAAACGAGGTACTAAGTGATAGTTGTCCCCCTTGGTGAACAAAGGGAATAATAGTAAGTCCTTGAAGCTGAGGTCTTGTAGCAACGTAGCTAGCTTGCTTATTTCCTGTAAAAGAACTTTTTTTGGCTTTAAGTTCTTCTAAAAGAGCGGTTGCCTTTTGTGAAATTGGTTCACCTCCTAGCAGTTCTTGTTGAGCTACTGAACCACTGGAAGTGATGGTACTAATTACATTTTTGCTTTGAGGAGCAATTATTTGAATTTTTTCGGATGCAGTTAATCCAACTTGTTCTAAAGGTAATGCCAGGGCGTTAAAGTTAGCTGTGGGCATTACAGATTTAACTACACCAATAAATTGCCCTGAAAGTGGATCTCTAATAGCATTACTGATTTCAACAACAGGTGTTTTGTTTTGATCTAGTTGAGGTTTGCTAATCCACTTGCCTTCGCCTTTGGCTTTTTGCCACCATTCTTTGCTACTTTGAGTAGGGTTTTCAACTAAAGCAGCAGCAGCAATATTTGAACCGTTTTTATCTGTGAATAATAATTGAGAAAAATTTTGGGTTTTGGCTGTTTGTTGCAAATAGGAACTTAATGCGGGATTAAGTTGTGGTGTTTTTTTAGCTGTAGAACTTCCGGTTAAGGAGTTAGCTGGCAATTTGTTAGTTGCTGGTTGAGGAGAAGTACGAACTGCATTAATAATGAAGGGATTTTCTGCTAAAGAGGAAGTCGCTTTAACAGCATCATCAACTAAGTTGCCAGCAAAATAGGAAGACAGTAAAGCGTCTTTTTTTAATTTTAAGTCAGCACGTTGAGTTGCTTGATGCTGAGTAATGCCCCAAGTGGCTATTCCTGCGATCGCGATCGGGGCTAGTAAGACAGGTAAAATAGTGGTCAACAGTTGGCGGCTGAATGTTGAACCAAGTTTTAAGGCTGGTTTTGGAGCCAATGGCTCTGTTTCCCTGACTTCTATCGGCGCTACGCTATTACTGTAACCATTATCTGTACGCGGCTCAATGATCTCAGTATGCAATTCTTCGTGAGAAGCTACTGGTTTAAACGGAGGTGGTGGTGGCGGTAAATGGTTAGCACCATTTTTTCTACCATTTAAACGACCGTTAGTTTCAGCTTTATTTTTATTTGGTTGAGGCTCAGAATGCTTAGTCATAAATTAAAATTCACTAAAAATAAATCGGTAGTACTACTTGAACGGATTAACAGATATAGAGTCAAGTAACGTTTTTTGATGTCACTTTTAAACAAGTCTGCCTTAATACCAATAGTTATTTAAACTTCTGGTTTAGGCATTCCAGCAATTATGGCTTCTCCTTCTAAAACCAACAGCATTTCATCATTAGATTTCATCCAATAACCTCGTAAAAATGGCACGAGTTCAGGGGTAACAGCAGACTGGGGAGGAGATTGAATTAAATCAGGATTGCACCACTCCATATCTTCTACTTTCTCCACAACCAGCCCCAGCATTTTACTCCCAGTAATTTGACCGCCTAATCTCTTTTTGCTGGCGAGTTTCTGTTGACTATGAATAACGATTGTTGTGTAGGTTGAGTGATTAATGTCTTGTTGGTGCAAAGGATTTAGTCCTACCAAATGCCCTAAATCTACAATCCACAGAATCTCACCCCGCCAGTTATAAACACCCATTACCCACCCTGGCAGGTGAGGAATAGGTACAATCTGGCTAACGGGAATATTTAGCACCTCTGTCATTTGATGCACAGGCAATAGTGCTGTAGTTTCTCCACCTAAATGAAACCGCAAAAATTGTTCTCCAACGGTTGTTTGATGTGCTGGAGTATTAGTTGCAGTTTGATTGAATAAGGTAGTGTTCCCTGATAAAAACTCAGATACCATTGCTTGCTTCCTTGAGGTGCATAGGTCACAATCGACCTAGTTTTTAATTAATTGATTGACAGTTCGTAAAAGTTCTTCTTGATCAACTGGCTTGGGTATATAAGCATCTGCACCTTGTTTCATGCCCCAAAATTTATCCATATCACTACTTTTTGTAGAACACATTACTACTGGAATTTTGTTAGTTTCTGGATCAGCTTTAAGTTCACGGCAAAGTTCAAAGCCGCTACGCCCAGGTAGCACAACGTCAAGAATGATCACGTCAGGTTTATAAGTACTAATTTTTTCTAATGCTTCTTCTCCGCTATTTGCTGTCAAAACATTTAAGCCTGCACGCTGCAAGCAGCTAGTCAAAATTTGTCTTTCTGTCAGGGTATCTTCAACAACTAAAGCAGTACGCATCGCATTAACCTTGTGTAAAACTATCAGGATCAACCTACCACAATGGAACTGGATTTGAGGTGCTTGAGGTATTTATTAGCTACCGCTAGCACTGTTTCTGCATCCACTGGTTTTCCTAAGAAATCTGTTGCTCCTACAACTTTGGCACGAACTCGATCAATGATGCCGTCATTCCCTGTTAAAATAATTATGGGTGTTTCACGAAAAGCTGAAACCTTGCGTAATTGAGTACAAATTTCATAGCCATTGGTATTTGGCATGACTAAGTCTAAAAATATTAACTCTGGTTTGCGTGTTAATAAAGTGGCGATCGCTCGCATTGAGTCTTGAATTGCTAAAAACTGATAGCCAACCGATGTTAAAATTTTCTCCATTGTTTGACAAACCAAAGGACTATCATCTACACAAGCAATCAAAGGCCCATTTGCTGTATTTTGAGTGATTACTGTAGCTCTATTATTAGTGTTGTTGCCAACTGGGATTGGTAAATCAGGAATATTAATTAATTCAACCATTCCCGATTCAAAATAAGGCAAAAGCGAACGAGTTACGTCCATCACATTGCGCTTTGTCTGGACAGCTATATCTCGTAAGGAACGTTGCCCATCTAATAATAAAGTTAAAGATTTATAAACAGAAACTGAAGCTTTTTGTTGCAGTTGCTCTGGCTGTTTAATTAAGGGAGCTTGATCGGGGAACACATCGGAAAGATTGGCTGTTTTCCATATTTGCCACTGTTTTTGAGCTTCTGCTATTGCTTGTTCTGCATCTATTAATACTAATTGGGGAGATAACGGATTTTCTTGCTTAATGTGGCACGTTACGTGCAATGCTTGATTGACATCAAATAGCACTTCTAGAATGCTTACTTGAATCATTTTCACTACTTGCTCTCGTGTGATGCGTTGTTGTTGCATCCACAAGCATAATAACTGGTATTCCCAGCAACTTGTACCCGTATCAGATGGCTCAATTTCTGTGGGTAACTTTAACTGTTGTATTTGATTTAAACTGACATTAAAACAATAAGTAGCCAAATTTCTTTGCCATCTTCTAACTGGATGCGCTCCCCCAGTGGCATAGATGATTCGACCTAAATATAAATAAAATACCCACTGCTGACCTAACGGCCCTTTGAGAGCTAACCACCCTGTAAAGCGAATTTGCTTCAAAGAAGTTAGCTTATTCGTAACAGCAGCAATAGTGATGTGTTGAGCCGTCATCATCAATATCCTTACCTGGAAAAATTCGCTTTATGTTAAAAATAATCATTGTGAAAACAGAAAGTAAAATCGCTAAGGTGGCATATTTTTTAATTGACCTCAGTGTAGATGCAAGAATAAAAGTGCGTCAGCTAGTAGAAAGTTGACTGAAGCCAGTACTTAACTAATAGCACTCCTATTCAAGGGATGCGTCAGTGATTATACTTAAAAAAATTAAGCTACCACACTTTTTCGTAATAATACTTATAGTATAACATTGATTTTTCTTAAAGATTTTTAACTATTTATAACTATCTTAATTCTATCACTACGATTATAAGTTATATGTAGGTATAAGTGGTAAGAATGGTTTTTAACTTAAGGTTTGCTACAAAAATGTTAGCAATTTTGAATAAATAATTAAGCGGTGCATACTTGCTAATATGTGATTAAGGCTTTTAAGTCTAAATAGCAAAATTTTATTTCAATTACGCAAACTTATAGGGATTTTTACTTACTAAGACACTGGTTAACGCCTTTTGTATCTGTTTGCAAGACTGGTAGTAAATCCCAAACTATATTACTAATTAAGGATGGCTGTATGGTGACTACCCCGCTAACGTGCCTTAATTATATAGATGGCGAATGGTTAGCAGCCCAATCAGGAACTATTCTAGAAAGCCGTAACCCTGCTGACTGGCGGGAGGTAATCGCAACATTTCCTAGTTCCGGTGCTGTTGATCTTGATGCCGCAGTGATGGCAGCAAACAAAGCTTATCACAACTGGCGGCTTACCCCAGCGCCAGCACGGGCAGAATTTATTTACCGCGTAGGGGAAATTTTACTTCAGCGTAAAGAAGAACTTGCTTACCTGATGAGTCAGGAGATGGGTAAGCCATTAGCAGAAGCGCGTGGAGATGTGCAAGAAGGAATTGACTGCGCCATCTATAGTGCAGGTGAGGGTCGCCGGATGTTTGGTCAGACGACTCCCTCGGAAATGCCGAACAAATTTGCGATGACAGTGCGATCGCCTATCGGAGTTTGTGCTTTAATTACTCCTTGGAATTTTCCTGTGGCAATTCCGTGTTGGAAAATGATGCCCGCGTTAGTTTGTGGCAATACAGTCATATTAAAACCTGCTAAAGATACTCCCGCTTGCGCTACTTTGCTCGTTGAAATTTTCCAACAAGCAGGTTTACCAAATGGTGTAGTTAACTTAGTTCATGGACATGGTGACGAGGTAGGTCAGGCTTTAATTGAGCATCCTGGGATTAATTTAGTATCTTTTACAGGTTCTTCCCAAACTGGTGCTGAGGTTGGGGCAACTTGTGGACGTACTTTCAAGCGAGTTTGCTTAGAATTAGGCGGTAAAAATGCTCAAATTGTCATGGATGATGCTGATTTAGAATTAGCTCTAGAAGGAGCAATTTGGGGGGCATTTGGCACAACTGGTCAAAGATGCACTGCCACAAGTCGCTTAATTTTACATCGTGATATTAAGGAAGAATTTACAGCAATGCTTCTGGATAAAACCAGGAAGTTACGTTTAGGAAAAGGTACAGAACCAAATACTGAAGTAGGGCCACTTGTTAATAAATCTCAACTTGAGCGAGTTAGTTATTATCTCGAAGTTGCTCATAATGAAGGTGCAAAGGTATTAATTGGTGGCAATGTTTGTAGTAATGAGGAACTAAAACACGGTTTCTTTTTTGAACCGACTATTTTAGATCATGTTACTCCTGATATGCGTGTTGCTCGTGAAGAGATATTTGGCCCTGTTGTAACTTTAATTGAGGTTAGCTCTTTTGAAGAAGCAATCAAGGTTCTTAATGATACTCCTTACGGTTTATCTTCTTCTGTTTATACCAGTAATATCAACCGCGCTTTTCAAGCGATGCGTGATATTGAAGCTGGAATTACTTATATTAATGGCCCAACTATTGGGGCAGAGGTACATTTACCTTTTGGTGGTGTGAAGCAGACGGGAAATGGACACCGTGAGGCGGGTAGTGCTGCAATTGATGTGTTTACTGAATGGAAGACTGTTTATGTAGATTTTTCTGGTCGTTTGCAACGCGCCCAGATTGATAATCGTTAAACCTTAAATCTTTTAGTCGGTCATCGGTCATTGTTGATTGTTGATTTTACCCACATAAGTAGCTCCACATTGAAAAAGATGAAGCCGAAAATTTCCCCCTCCCTGTCCACAGGGAGGGGGTGGGGTTTTATTACTTAGTTAATTGATAACTGATGCCGATTAATATCACCAGTAATTAGGTATTGTCGCCATAGTTAGGGAATTTTTAATACTCCCAAACCACTACCATTGTAAGTAATTGTGCTAACTGGGACACTAATTTTGACCCCATAATGATAATCTCCAGAAAGCCACTTACAACTGGCGTTTGAAGTAAAGGGAACAACACGAATGGTATATACCCCATTATTCCAATTAGTAAATTGAGTAGGAGTTACAAGGCAACCACCTGGAGGAACGCTGAAACCTTGTAATAAGCTCCAACCAGAGGGTAAGGTAATCGCGGCTGTTCCATTTCCGACACTAGAGCCAAGATTAGTAATAGGATTGCCATCTGCGTTTGTGGCTAGAATGCTAATTAGGGCAGAAGATGCAATGTTAGCACCAAATTCTCCTGCTGAAGCATTACTACGGTTAGCTTCTGTTTGAACTGTGACTGGGGCTGCATTAACAGGGTTAGCAAAACTTAATAAACCCAGCAAAGAAACGCTCATCAAAGCTGTATTTTTTGAGATTATGCTACAATTCATTGTTTCCTCCTGATTATTCTGATTATTATTTTGTTTGATAAAAATATTAGTGAATAATAGCAGTTAACTTCTAATAAATTTAGTTAAATAAAGTAATAAACAATACTAAAAATGTATTTTTAAAGATGTAATTTAATAAGAAGCGTTGTTTACGGGATATAGGAAGTTAAATAAATGGGGCGATCGCATACTAGCTTTGCCATAAACTACTATGCGTAATCTCAAGCATTTATTTCCAAATTTGTCGGTTTAATTTGTTTTAAAACCAAGCCAACTAATTTGCTTATTACAATTTCTTTGATAGATACATTTTCTCATAAAGTTTTAGATGAGGGCGTTTTTTACATATTTTTTTAACATTTAATCTAGATCCTTAAGTAGTTTGCGATCTGCGAGCAAAAATTCCCACAAAATCAGTAATTAATATGCTAAGTATTCCTGACTTACGCAGTCTGCCAAGAATTCCTTGTTTAGTAACATCATTACCTGGTACTAAAGCTAGAGCCATTGTAGAACGCGATCGCGCTGTAACTTCCCCATCTTATACTCGTAGCTACCCCTTAGTTGCTGCACGTGGTGAAGGTTGCATGATTGAAGATGTTGATGGCAACGTCTTTTTAGATCTAACCGCAGGTATTGCTGTTAATAATACAGGTCATGCCCACCCAGAAGTAGTAAAAGCAATTCAACAACAAGCAGCAAACTTACTGCATATGTCGGGGACTGATTTTTATTATGAACCGATGGTAGAATTAGCGGAAAAATTAGCCAAACGTGCGCCTTTTCCGAATCAAGCACGGGTATTTTTTACTAATTCTGGAGCAGAATCAAATGAAGGGGCAATAAAACTTGCTCGTTATTATACCAAACGATCGCTCATTATCGCTTTTTTAGGTGCATTTCACGGACGCACATACGGTGCAATGTCCCTAACTGGTTCTAAAGTTGTTCAACGTAAACAATTTGGGCCATTCTTACCAGGAGTAACTCATATTCCTTATGGTACTCACGAAAGTTTAGATTACTTAGAACAAAAATTATTTAATACAGTACTCCCACCAGAAGAAGTAGCTGCAATTATTGTCGAACCAATACAAGGAGAAGGTGGTTATATTGTCCCAGAAAATGGTTTTTTAGAAAGAATTAGGGAAATCTGCGATCGCTACGACATTTTAATGATAGTTGATGAAGTGCAATCAGGCATGGGTCGTACAGGTCGCTTGTTTGCTATTCAACATTGGGATGTTATGCCTGATATTATTACCCTTGCTAAAGGTATCGCTAGTGGTTTACCTTTAGGAGCAATTTTATCTCGACCGGAAATAATGACTTGGCAGCCTGGTTCTCATGCTACAACCTTTGGTGGTAATCCAGTTGCTTGCGCCGCAGCTAATGTCACATTGCGACTATTAGAAGAGAGTTTAATCGAGAATTCCCATCAAATGGGAGAACTATTACAAGCTGGTTTAACTAAGCTTGCACAACAATTTAATTGTATTTCCCTACCACGAGGTAAAGGTTTAATGGTAGCAGTTGATTTACTTGATGCTAATGGTAACTTATATCCAGAATTACGCGATCGCATTGTAAATCAAGCTTTTTATCATGGTTTATTATTACTTGGTTGCGGTAAAGCAGCAATTCGCTTTTGTCCACCCTTAGTTATTGATAGCGCTCAAATTCAGGCTGCTCTGAATATCCTCACAAAATTACTAGACAGTTAAACTCTAAAATAAAAGTTTTTTGTGCAACTCCCCAAAACTAATTCCCTCAACTATCCGTTTAATTTCCCAAAAATAATTGCCCCAAGCCATCAACCATCCGTTTAATTCCCCCAAAAATAATTACCCCAACCAATAAACCATCCGTTGCCATGCCTGCACAAATTGCCCTTAACCTCTGGAGTAAACTCTGGAAAAACTACAGCCACAGAGTAAATTATGCCCAAATATATCAACAAATGATCGCCACAGCAGGTGGAACTATAGCCAACGATCATATCGCTTTTCGTTCTCTACGCTTGAATGTCGATACTCCCCAAGGAACTAAAAACCTGGGAATAGAATATTTAGAAAAAATTGCCGAAGCTTTAAGTTATCAAGCTGCTGGAGAATATACTTTCCCCGATCAAAAGCTTTACGCTCGTCACTATCAACATCCTGAACAAGACGCTTTAGACTTACCAAAATTATTTATTAGTGAACTAATTGTAGAGCAATTACCAGATGCGATCGCACAACTAATACATCAAACAGTTAAGTCTGTAAAATTAGCCGATGTAGAAACATTACTAGAGCGTATAAAACTAGCTGATACTGAATTAGAAGTAGAGCAAATAGCTAATCAACTGCAACATATATACACACGCCCTTGGAATGCTCCCCTTAAATCTGTTGTAGAAACAGTAAATACTGTAAGTCAATATGGAGCATGGGTATTGCTGCACGGTTACGCGGTTAACCACTTTACAGGTTACATCAACCGTCAAAATACTCCCTTTTATCCAGATATTGAAACTACAGTTAAAGGACTAACTGATAGAGGCGTACCGATGAAAGCTGAAATTGAAGGTGATTTAAATAGCGGTTTACGCCAAACAGCAACGAAAGCAGTTCAAGAAATGGTAACTGTTATAGATGACACTAGCAAGCAACAAATTAGTATTCCTTGGACTTACGCCTATTATGAAATTGCCGAACGTGCTTTAGTTGAAGTAACTCCTGGCGAAAAAGTACTTTTTCAAGGTTTTAAAGGAGTAAATGCCCAACAATTGTTTGAAATGACTCGGAAAGTTTAAAATCTACAAGGCTTACCCCGAAAGCCTCAGTGACCAAGATGGTCACACTACATATAGCGTAAATTAATTTGCTATGACCGCATAAGTAGTGCGGGCATCTTGCCCGCGTGTTATTTTGCGTAATACCAAATCCGGGTTGAATATCCCCTTTATCTTCTTTCTCTTCTTCGCGTCCTTCGCGTCTTCGCGGTTTAATAAAAAAACGGGTAATCAAGGCGGATTTAGTATAAGTCCTACAAATGTTAAAACCCCTGAATCAAGCATTAATGCTTAGATTCAGGGGAAAAGTTTAAGGAATAACTGGTAAAGCAATAGAGCAACTGTATAAGTAGTAGGTTTTTAATCCACTAAATCTAGTATGACAAGTCTATGTATACGATCGCGTATACGTAAATGTATAACTTAATTAGTTGGACTGCTTAGACCCACACATCCCAACCCTCAAGATATTTCCTTAATCAAGGAAATATTTTATTTAAAAATTGACTGCCAAGCTTTGATTAGCTGCTGCTCAAACCAAAGCATAGCTTTGTCTAGCCACCCCAGTAATGTCTCTAAAGGATGTTTTACATAGCCAACTGAAGTAGCTTGTGTTTCTATCCAGTCGGGTGTATAATTTATTTCTGCTTTTTCTGGCTCAGTGGCGGTTGCAGTAGTACTTTCTTCTGAAATAGAGACTGGAGCAGAAGTTTTTACTGATTGCGTAACATTTCTACTGCTAGGATTTTGTACTAAGGGAGAATTATCTGCTGCTGGTGTGGACTGTAAATTATTTGGTTTAGGTTTGAGGTAACGCTTGATTACTTTAGTAATAGAATTGCCAGTCTGAATTTCTGTGCTACTAGGTAACTGCGCTGACGTTTGATTGCCAGTAAGTACTTTTACTGTTGAGTCAACTGCTTGAGATTGTTTGTTTACCTTCGGTGTAGCTTTATTAGGGAATATATCCCCCCAACTTAACCAAGGATCTTCTTCCTCAGTTGAGGGTAAGGTAGGAGATTGTTTTCGTGATAATTTATTGGTGTTACTTAGTTGATCACCTGGGATTACCTGTGGCGATCGCATCCCTGACAACTTACTAGCAGATGAGGATAACTTACTTTCCTCAGCATTAGATGATAATTCCGCACTACGTTGACCAAAAAAGTAGTCAATTGCAGCGCGTATTACAGCATCAATCCCACTATTAGTTGTTGAATTGTCTCTTGTCGTTGCTGCTTGTGATGATGTTTCTTGCGCGATAGCTTGATTATTTTTTCCTTGTAACCGTTGTAACAGTGTTTGAGTACCCTGAGTAATACTATTTGTTAGTTCCGATACAGGCTGTAATGGGTTGGCTGCGATTTTAGCGACTTGTTGCTCTTTTGTGAAAGACTGTTGTAAACGCGGTAAATTTCTGTTTTTCGGTTTTGGAAAGATCAAGGTGGGATTTTCTGAACCTGCTATTAAAGTGGGATTAATGCTTGGTTCTAATTCTTGATTACTTAATTGGGAATTCTGACTTGTAATTAAGCTGGATTCTTTGAAAAGATTAGCTGCAAGTGCTACTGGACTAAATTGTACCCAAGCCATTAATAACCAGAATAGTCTGACTGGGGGTAAAAGACGAGATCGCTCTTCTGGAGATATTGGCACACGCCCAGTAAATTTTCGCACTCTCCCTTGTACTAATTTTGTAACCCGCCAGTAATCAGAAATTTCTAAGCTAATACGTTGCTGAAGTTTTTGCTGCTGTTCGGGTGTGAGAATATCTAAAATGTGATAATCAACAGTTACTAACACTAACTTGCGTGTTGTTAATAACGAAGCAACACCAGTAATTACCTTGCTAACTTTCTGTAATTGTCTACCAGATATTGCTATCAACTCCTGTCCCTCCTCCTCGTTGACGGCTAGGGGACTAGGGGGTGGGGTTGTTTCCTGCAAACTCTCAACTTTATCTTTATATATAGATATAAATGAATCACTGCTAGAATTTACCACCGTAACTTCGGAAGCAGGAGTCAGTAAGCTAATTTTCTCAAGTTGTACCTCTGCATCCAGCAAAGTTAACACTCGCTGAATTGGGGTATCTGTTGGGGGAGGAGTTTCAATTTGAGACGGTTTTGCCCCTTGCAATTGCAGCCATGTATGTTGTGTTGCTTGCTGCAACTGATGTCCAGCGAATCTAGCAGTTTGAACAGCCAGATAAATTGGATAAAGGACAACTTGTACTCCCCAAACTGTCGCTACTTTAACAGCCCTAACCGCGCGATCGCACTGATCTTTCAAGCGGTTCGTTTGACGGTTAAGGAAATTTAAAAATTTGCTTTGATAGGGGCCTGTGGAAGATGACATAGTAGTGAGTATTTGGTTGTTGGTTGCCAGTATTTCAATTCCAGCCAACCACTAACAACTAAAAATATTATTAGCCCTGATCTTAAACGAAAAGATGACAAATCCCGCCATCCCTTTAGTAGAAAATTCTCAAATAATTAACGCAATTGAGCAACTACGCAACTTGAGTCAGGTAAATGTGCAAAGTAATTGGCGATCGCACTTTGCACATTTACCCATATCTGACGCTACCCAGCCCAACTTATTAGATTGGCAAACCGTTGAGTTGAACGCTAGAGAGCATATTGCTTGGGATGCTGGTAAGCTTTTATGGTTAAGTCAAAAATTTGTTATCCCCCAAAATTTAAACAGCTATCCTGTCGCAGGGTTAGCATTGAGATTAGTTTTAATTTGGTGGGCAAACTCGGCACAGATTTATATTAATGGTGAGTTAGTACAAGAAGGGGATTTATTTGATTGTTCAACCAGGGTATTACTTAGTTCTTCAGTAACCCCAGGGGAAGAAATTACAGTTACCTTGCGTCTAGTCAGCCCAAGTCATGATTATGGTGCGTTAGTAAAATCATTATGCGTCTACGAATCTACTAATAAAAATCGCCTCGAACCTGGTTTTATTGCTGACGAGTTAGCCGTACTACATAAATATATAGAAACTTTTGCACCAGAACAATTAACAATATTAGCCGCCAGTATTACTGATATCAATTGGACGGCATTACCCGATGATATCGTTACATTTGAAAATTCTCTAACTACCCTCCGCCACAACCTAATTCAATCAAAAATTTATCCTTTTTCCCCTTCCCTCCCCGTTAACGGGGAGGGGGCAGGGGGGTGGGGTTCCCATTCTCAACTTCCCCCCCTTAATAAGGCAGGGCTAGGGGGGGTATCTTCACCCAAAATCTCATTATTAGGTCATGCCCATTTAGACATGGCTTGGCTGTGGTCTATTGACGAAACTTGGTCAGCAGCCCAACGCACCTTTGAATCAGTTCTTAAACTACAACAACAATTTCCTGAGCTTACCTTTTGCCATTCCACCCCAGCTTTATATGCTTGGATAGAAGAACATCGCCCTGACTTATTTACTGCTATTCAACAACAAGTTAATCAAGGACGTTGGGAAATAGTTGGCGGGATGTGGATAGAACCAGAATTAAATATAATTAGTGGTGAATCCATTGTTAGACAAATACTTTACGGACAACACTATGTTTTAGAAAAGTTTGGTCAAATCAGTAAAATAGCATGGCTACCTGATAGCTTTGGCTTTTGTGCAACTTTACCGCAATTTCTTAAACAAGGCGGGATTGAATATTTTGTTACTCAAAAATTGCGTTGGAATGATAGTACTCAATTTCCCTATAGTGCATTTTTATGGCAATCACCAGATGGAACAGAAATATTTAGTTTAATGTCTGCGCCTATTGGTGAAGGTATCGAGCCAATTAAGATGGCAAATTATAGTTGTGAATGGCAACAACAAACAAGTATAGAAAATGCTTTATGGTTGCCCGGAGTAGGAGATCATGGAGGTGGGCCAACTCGCGATATGTTAGAAGTTGCCCAACGTTGGCAACATTCTCCAGTCTTCCCGGAATTGGAATTTACTACAGCTTTAAATTATTTATCAAAAATTAGTTCTCAGCCGTCAACAAGCTCATCTCTAACTTCTTTTCCTACTTGGAAAGATGAATTATACCTAGAATTTCATCGCGGTTGCTATACAACTCATGCAGATCAAAAGCTTTGGAATAGAAGATGTGAACAGTTGTTATATGAAGCAGAATTGTTTGCTGCTTTTGCAAATATTACTACTGAAATTACTTATCCAAAAGCAGAATTAGAAGCCGCTTGGAAAAAGATGTTATTTAACCAGTTTCACGACATCTTACCAGGAACATCAATTCCTGAAGTATTTGTAGAGGCAAACAAAGCTTGGCAGGAAGTTGAACAGGTTGGTAATGAAATATTAGACAAAAGCTTGAGTGCGATCGCATCCCAAATTTCTCTACCCACACCCCCACAACCTCACGCCATCCCCATTGTTGTCTTCAACTCTCTTAATTGGCAGCGTTCAGAAGTTGTTAATATTCCTTTACCCCAATTTTCCCCCGAAAATCCTCAAAACTGGCAAATTTACGACCTTTACAACAAAATTTTACCATCGCAAATATCTGAGACATCTAACCTGCTATTTCTCGCTACTGATATCCCTAGCGTTGGCTATCGCGTATTTTGGCTAGTATCTGAAAGTAGTGAAAAAGTTAGTTTGGCGATCGCCTCTGAAACAACTGCTCAAAAACACATAGATTGCGCCAATTATAAGAAAATTATCCCAGAAAAATCCCTAATTAGTCAAGAAGATGATTTATCTCAAAAAGATTGGGTTTTAGAAAACCAATTTTCGAGGGTGACAGTTGATCCTCAAACAGGTAATTTAATCAGCGTTTTCGATAAAAATCAAAACTTTGAAATCTTACAACCATCAGGCGGAAATCAATTGCAAGCATTCCAAGATAGCGGTCAATATTGGGATGCTTGGAACATTGATCCAAACTATATACAACATCCATTACCGCCAACAACACTAAAATCAATTACCTGGGTAGAAAAAGGAGAAATTCAACAGCGTTTGCGTGTTGTTCGACAATTAGGTAAATCTGAGTTTTGCCAAGATTATCTGCTGTCTGTTGATTCGCCACTACTAAAAATTATTACAACTGTAGATTGGCAAGAACGTCAGGTTTTAGTAAAAGCAGCATTTCCCATTAATATAGAATCAAATTTTGCGACATACGAAATTCCTTGCGGAACAATCCAAAGATTAACTAAACCAGAAACACCTGAAGATAAAGCTAAATGGGAAGTTCCCGCTTTACACTGGGCAGATATTAGTAACGATGGCTATGGAGTTAGCTTGCTAAATAACTGTAAATACGGCTACGATTGCCAACCAAATCAATTACGTTTAACATTGCTGCGTAGTGCTAGTTGGCCTGATCCACAAGCAGATATTGGTATTCATGAATTTACCTATGCGCTATATCCCCATAGTGGTAATTGGCAATCAGCTAATACAGTTAGACGGGGATATGAACTTAATCTGCCACTGCGAGTAATGGTGATGAAAACTGTGAGCGATCGCCCCAACACTACTCTAAAACCTATTAATAAATTTTTGGAGCTACAAGCTGAAAATTTAATTTTAATGGCATTTAAGCAGTCGGAATATAACCCGCAACAGTGGATTTTACGGTGTTACGAGTGCCACGGCGAAACAGCACAGTTACATTTGAATAGTGATTTAAATTTAGAAATTATCCAAGCCGTTGATTTATTAGAACGACCATTAGAAGCAACTGAACAATTACTTAATCATCAATCTGCCCTAATTACACCTAATAAAATTGTTAGCTTTACAGGTGTAATAGTAGATAATTGTTAAGCTCTGATCGTTAAGGGTGAGAATTAAAACTTAAACATGAGCAATTGTGGAACGATCAGGTTTAATCTTCATGATCTTCAAATGGGTCGTCCAATTGTTTAGATGGTGGGCCAAAAGAAGTGTAAATTGCAAAAGCTGCGATCGCTACCAGTGCGCCGCCAAGGGAAATGCTAAGAACTGTTGCGGGTTCCATAGGTTGGCTAAATTATGAGTCCTTTTCTCATATAATATTACAGAACGTAACGAAAACTCTATCGCGCATTCCATCATAGGTGACTCATGGCACAACGGACACGGTTGGGAGATATCCTCAAACCCTTAAACTCTGAATACGGCAAAGTTGCTCCAGGATGGGGTACTACGCCAGTTATGGGGACTTTTATGCTGTTATTTTTCGTGTTTTTACTGATTATTTTGCAAGTTTACAACTCCTCATTGATGATTGAGGGAGTTAACGTCGATTGGAACAGCTTCGGCGGCTAGTCGTTTGTAATCTAAGAGCAACGATTACCTGCATTTACGGTGCAAAAGGCATTAAGTAGCGGGGAAATATCTGGTCAAAATTGACCCCATTAATAGCGCCATCTGTAAAGAACTTTAAATCCCCCGTTTCGTCGGGGTTTTTTTATCAGTCTTATAATTGAATTGTGAACTTATAGGAGATCTATGAATATTTTTGGGGTTGGTTTGCCAGAAATGGGAATCATTATGATTATCGCTTTGTTGGTATTTGGGCCAAAAAAGTTACCAGAAATTGGTCGAAGTTTAGGAAAAGCAATTCGTGGGTTTCAGCAAGCTTCTAACGAGTTTGAAACGGAATTTAAACGCGAAGCTGAACAAATTGAGCAAGCTGTAAATGTCCCTGCTCAATTAGAAGCTCAGGAAGTAGCAGCAAATAACTCAGATAACAATGCTGCTAAAACTATTGAAAAAAGTTAGTAAGCTTAATATTTGTCAGAAAAATACGGTAAGGTAGTACCTTTACTAATCCCTGGCGCTGTTTGATGAATGTATTGGATTTCAGAAAACTGTCCAATTATCAAGCTAAACTAGCTTTGAAGAGACTAGGTATCACCCCAGTAAATGCTCTTTCTGGGTAGCGCCTCTATTCAGGATAGTCTGGGCATAATTGGCGCAAAAGCAAGAACCAGTCTAAATTGCACCTAAATAGAGGAGATGGCGGAGGTTATGGATGAATGAGCAAAATCCTTACGAACAACTTGGACTTAGCGAAGACGCTTCCTTTGATCAAATTCAGGAAGCGAAAAAGCGTCTAAGTGAGCAGTATAGTGGCGATCAACAGGTGGTGGAAAGTATCGAAGCTGCTTACGATGCTATTTTGATGGATCGGCTGAAGATGCGGCAGCAAGGGAAAATTAAAGTTCCTGAAGTGATTCGGTTTGCTGAAAGGCGATCAGAACCATCTCCCAATTTACAACCCACTCCTGTGAGTCGCTCTGTTAGCTGGCTACAGGGATTAATTGATACTCCCAGTCGCTCAGATGTGATGTTGTCGTCTGCTGTATTCTTAGTACTGGCAAGTGTGATTGCCTACCCAACTTTAGCAAGTACTACTTTGTCTTTGATTATTGCTTTTGGGGTAGGATTTAGTGTCTTTTTTCTTAATCGCAAAGAAGGTCGCCTTGGTCGCGCGGTGCTACTAACGCTGGTAGGACTGTGTGTAGGTATAGGACTAGGTACTCCACTAGCTAGTTGGCTAATCGCACAAGTAGACAGTTTAAGTTTAGTGATGAATGAGGAAAAAATTGCTACTTGGGTGACGTTTATTACCCTGTGGCTAATTAGCAGTTTCTTGCATTAACATTTGGTCTATTTAATCAAGTGTTTGGCTCTCGGTGATTAATAATAGCATTGGGTTCGGATCGCTCAATTTGGGCGCGATCGCGAATCCCTTATTAATAATCTATCCCAAAAGTGGTTTGAATAGATTTTTTTACACAGATAAATATAGAGAGTTTATTCACATCAAATAGATTTTGAAAGATAGGCTATAAGTGGCAACTTCATTAATACCAGAAGTTTTTGCTGCGATAATTTTTTTACTATTAAAAATAATTATACTATCTGATAGTAGTGGTAATTATGCGATCGCATATTCCAATCAAATATTTGCCCGCACCCTAAATGATGACACACTTACGGGCTTAATTTTATCTATTTTTAGCAGTCAAATTAATCAGAAATACAAACCCCGTGAATGCAAGTTGGTATTAGATTAAAGTCGGTACACCTACTTTTGATGGATACAACTCTCTGCGTCCATTACCCCGATTGGGAGATTTATCTTTTTCTTTATGAGTAGAAGAAGTTAAAGATTGCTGAAAATTATTAGATAAAAGCAATTTGTTAGAGCTAGGATAAATTGTCCCAGGAATAAGTAAAAGGGAGATTGAGATTAACTTTAGAACAACTAGCAGTGAATAAAGACGCATAGTAGGTAGCCGTTTTACTATTCCTACTAAGTTAAACAAAGTCCCGGAGAGAAAATCCGGATCAAATTTTAATTTGGTTAGTAAATCACTTTGTTTAAAGCCGCTTTAATCGCATTTTGCCCCCATAAAGCAGTAAGTTTTCCAAGGTTGCTAAACGATTTCCCCAAACTTGCACTTGATAAGGTTGTTGTTCAACTTGTAGCTGCATCCATTCTGGGAATTGGGCTCTAAATGAAGCCAACTTAGTTTTAGCTGAAGATAAGTTGTTGCTGGTAGGATCAGTTGCTAGTTGATTGAGTGCTTGCTGAAGTTGGTAAGATTGTTGGCTTAACTGAGTAAATCCTGGTTCTGGAATCGCTATTTGCTTCTTAGTTAATAGAAAATTCCATTCATGTAGTAATGCTGCATAACGAATTGCTGCGGCTTTGAAAGGCTCTCTGTAAGGAATTGGTTCTGGTGATGTACGAGTAATTGAGCCTTGGGTGCGACTAAAAATTGTGTGCAAGCGATCGCTCAAATTCTCATAAGCAAATAAAGAATAACCATCTGTTGGTAAATCTCTTAACAACTGAATCTGATCTACTGCTACTATATCTGGCAAATTTAACAGCCTAATTCCTGGCAAAATTAAAGTTGAACCGAGTGAGGCTGCATTTAATAAAGGAGAAGTGATCTGCTGTAGGCGATTTGTATCTAAGGCATAAGTCATTGGTACTAATAAATCTATATCTCCTCGCTGCGCCCAAGATTCCCAATTTTGTTGGAGTTTTTCTGTACGTTCTTGTTTAGAAAACGGAAACACAGCCGCAGATATAATTAAGCCAGGTCGTTTGGCACGCAAGCGAGTTGCAACTGATGCCACAAAGCTATCCACTTGTCTGGTGCGAAATTCAGTCCATTTTTGCCAAATACTACGAAGTTGTTGGGGATTAGCGTCGCTTAAATCGGCAGACACCATCAAAAGTGGGTCTACTCCTGTTGACTTTTGAAACTGCTGACGTGCGGCTTTGCCGTAGCCGTAGGTAAGATTAGCATTAGGGTCTTGGAAGGGATAACGAATATAGTCTAGCTGGATACCATCTACCTGATAATTGCTAACAATTTCTTCAAACAAATTCATTAAATAACGGCGCACTTCAGGATTGGCTGGATCGAGAAAAACTTTTCCTGAAGGTGGTTGAAACAAACGCCCCTGATTGTCGAACATTGCCCAATCTGGGTGGGCTGCAACTACTGGCCCTGGATAGTTAGCAGGCAAGTTAACTAAGCTATTATGGCGCGTGTTGCCAGCCGCAAATACCCATACCCAAGCGTGTAGTTCCATTCCCCGTTCGTGGGCTAACTTCACAGCAGCTTTTAGAGGGTCCCAACCGCGCACTAAGGGGTTCTGTTGTGGTGCAATTCTACTGGGATAAATAGTATAACCAGCATTAATAGTTTCAAAAAATACGGTATTAATTCCGGCTGCGGCTATTTGATCAAACATTTGGGCTAAATCTTGCTCTGATTTAGCACTAACTATTGAACCACGGTCTAACCAAATAGCTCTAATTTCAGCTTGGGAGATTTTGCTATTAATCGGGTAGTTCTCCCAAAGTAGTCGCCGCGTTTGAAACCACTGGCTTTTAGCTTTGTTATAGTCTTGTTCAGCAATTGACTGCACAAATGTTTCCAGACCAACTTTAGCCTGGGCTACTACTCTGTTTGCAGATTCAAATTCAGGGGTTGCGCCGAAAGAACTGATTGTTTGTGATTTATCACTTGCAAAACGTCTACTTATAGTAGCTTGTGCGGTTAATACTGTACTTTCAAATCGACCGATCAGGTTTTCTAGTTCCTGACGCATTGCAGTTACTTGTTTAGCCATCAGGGGTTCACTCCCAGGCTTAACTTCTAGTCCTGCTGGGGCTACTGGTGCATCGTCTACTTGTGCAAATTTATTAGGTGAGGGCGTGAAAGGTTTAGGGCGTGGAGTGTACGCAGTTGCCCTTGGCTTTACTTGAGGGAAGGAATTGCTTGTTTTCTTAGGTACTGGTTTTAGGGGAATAGAAGTTCGTGGGACAGCAACTTTGAGCGGATTAGGACGAGATGCGATCGCTCTTTTGGGGTTAGTTGTCCTAGCTACTGGTAGACGCGGAGTAGAAGCTTTTGGGACAGCAATGTTGATCAAATTAGGACGAGATGCGATCGCTTTGGCAGGTCTAGTAATTCTTGAATCGACAGCAGATTGTGTATTGCTATTATTCAGTGGATTGGGATTTACTATTTGTTGTTGATTAGCTGGGGCTGTTAAGTTTTGGATTTGGCTACCATTTGCCACCTCTGACCATGTATTTAGATCCGGCACAGAATTAGCCATATTACTAGCAGGATCACTCTGTCTTGGCAAGACAGGTAATGAGTTGCTATTAGCTACGGAGGCAGGTGAGCAAGTCGGCTGTAGTGTTGTTTGTATTGGTGTTTGAGCTAAGGAGTCTGCACTGATATAACGACTAACAGCACCTTTTAGCCATGTAGTATCAAATTCTACTGAACTAACAGCATCAACGCCCCAGCGCCATCCCAAAAAGATAGATTGTTGTGTTGTGGCTACACCAACTGGATTATTGGTGGTATTCCATACTGCTACACTTTGACTATTACTACCCACAGGAATTAGTACACCACCGCTAATGGGGTTAGATAGTGTGGTTGATGGTATCCATGTAGCGGGATTTTGGGTTTGTAAATTTGTTGGGGATGTTAAGGACTTTTGCCAGTATGCGCCTAAGAGCGATCGCAAATTAGAATTTACTTGAGGTAAAGATAAACTACCTACAGCCCCACTAGCAATTACCCTACCTCCTTTAGCCATCCATTCTTGCAACGCTTTCACCTGTATAGGTGTTATTGTTGTCACATTGGGCAACAATATTACGTCTGTATTGTTTAAATCTGCGGCTGTTTTAACTTTAGAAAAATCATATATACAGTAAGATACGCCAGTTGCCTGTAAGCGTGTTGTTATTCCCTGCCATGAACTTTGATTTTCTGGACTTTTGGCTACCCCCAAGACGGCTGTATTGGCAATAGCTGTTTTCCCGAATAATGCTACTTGTCCGACAAATAGCAAACTTGTACCTATTAAAGAACCATAAATCTTGTTAATCTTTTTTTGCTCCATATTTTTTGGGGTTGAATTACGCGCCATTTTATCTAAAATCAGTATAAATAACTAAATAAATGAATCCTTATCTACATAGATTCATAGAATCGCAATAATAATTCAACGTGAATTAGCTAGTTTGCTGCATTATAGTTACACGTTAGTGTACCCATAGTTTTACATAAGAGTAACAACTAATACGCAACAAAACTTAAGGATTTCAATTCTTCATCACCTAGTTAAATTTAAATTCCTACTGGGTGCTGACTCCTTAGTTATGATTTATTATTTATTAATCTGTTTAAAATTGGCTGTATTTAACCCTGCTCTTTAATGGTAGCGTAACTTGAAATTTTGTACCAACTCCCACGTTACTCTCCACAGCAATTTGCCCTCCGTGTACTTCTACACATTTCTTAACAATTGCTAGTCCCAAGCCATGACCAGAAATTTTACCGACATTACTAGCGCGATTAAAAGCTTGAAACAAAAGCTCTTGTTCTGAAGCAGGAATACCAATTCCTTGATCTTGAATATAAAAAAATACTGAGTGATCCTGAGTAACTAATTCTAAGCTGACTGTGCTACCTTCTGCTGAATATTTAATCGCATTTGCCAGTAAATTACATAAAATATGCCTGAGCAAATTTTCATCCCATTCTGCCTCGCCTAATTCCCCTTGGGTGGTAAACACAAGTTGATGCTTTTTACCTATACTCAGTTGTATTTGTTCAATTAATTGATGGCAGAAATCTTCTAAATCTAACGGATTCGGTTGATACTGAAGTTTACCTGCATCAGCTTTACCAATAATTAAAACCTCATCTAATAGTCTAGCCATATCATCAATTGCTGAGTGAATCAATTGAAAATAAGAAATTTTCTTTTCCTTAGTCAATTGGTCAGCGTTATCTTCAAGCAATCCAGCAGAAAGCAGGATAGTATTCATCGGATTGCGAAAATCATGAGAAATCATGGAGACTAATTCAGATTTAAGCTGGTTGACTTCCTTGGCTTCAAGCAACTCAGCATTTCTTTGCTGAACCCGGATATTTAACTGGTCATTTACTGCTTGTAATGCTCCCAATGCCTGTTTACGCTCAATGGCATAACGCACAGAGCGAACCAAGACATTAATATTGACATGACGCTTGATGAGATAATCTTGCGCCCCCTGGCGAACTGCCTCAAGTGCTAGTTCATCATCGTTAGTATTTGTAAGTACAACGATTGGTACATGAGGAGCCTTGCTGAGTAGGGGGGCAAGTGAGGCTAATCCTTGGCTATCTGGTAGTGTCAGATCTAATAAGATGACATCAAATTCATTTTGATTAAGTTGTTCGAGGGCTTCCCGCAATCGTTTGACATGAACTAAACTAAATTGATTGAACTGGCTTAATGCCAAAATTTCATGCAAAAGTCTCGCTTCTGCTAAGTTGTCCTCAATCAGCAATATTCTTATTGAGACTGAGTTTGCAGCCATCATTTTGTGCTTTTGTTCACCCATTACTTTGCTCTCCTGCTTTCTCTGCGCTTAGGTCAACGGTAAAGTAACAGTAGAGAGCCAAAACTGTTCAATCAATTTGACAATTTCAAGTAGCTGGCTGAGGTTACGAGATTTGGTGATGTAGCAATTTACGTGTAAGTCGTAACTTTGAAAAATATCATCTTCGTTACTAGAAGTTGTCAGCACAACTACAGGAATACGTTTTAGCAAAGGGTCAGCTTTGATTTCTGCTAGTACCTCTCGACCGTCTTTTTTAGGTAAGTTTAAATCCAACAGAATCAAGTCTGGACGCACGGCATCAGTATACTCTCCTTCTTGGCGTAAATAATACATTGCGTCCAAACCGTTTCTAACACTTACTACTTTGTGAGGTAGCGAACTACTTTTCAACGCTTCTTCAATTAAGCGGATATCGCCTCGATTGTCCTCAACTAGGAAGATTGTTTTGTGCTTTTCGTCCGCTTCTACGTTCACGATCGCGTCCTCCGACTGGAATTGTCAAGTAGAATGTTGCGCCGCCTCCAAGTTCTGATTCAACCCAGATGCGACCTCTGTGGCACTCTACTATCTTTTTACAAATAGCTAAACCCATGCCTGTACCTGGGTATTCATCCCGTGTGTGCAAGCGTTGAAAGATCACAAAAATGCGATCGCTAAACTGCGGATCTATACCAATACCATTATCACGTACCGAGAATAACCACGCATCCTCTAACCGCGAAGCACCCACATGAATTACTGGCGCATCGTCACTGCGGAACTTAATCGCATTACCAATTAAATTCTGGAATAACTGCATTAATTGAGTACTATCTGCCATCACTGTTGGCAACTCATCATGGGTAATTACAGCTTTGCTTTCAGAAATGCGTCTTCCTAAATTTGTCAAAGCACGATTTAAAGGTTTCTCTACCTCAGTAATTTCAAATTCAACGCCTTGTTTATCTACACGCGAGTAAGCTAACACATCATCAATCAATGTCTGCATATGTCTTACTCCCTCAACAGCGAAACCAATGAACTCTTTAGCATCTTCATCAAGCTGCTGTTGATAACGCATCTCGATCAGTTGCACATAGTTTGCTACTTGATTGAGCGGTTCTTGTAAATCATGGGAAGCGACATAAGCAAATTTTTTCAGTTCGGCATTTGAGCGCTCCAAATCTTGAGCTAATAAAGCTAGTTCATCAGCTTGGCGCAGCACAATATTAATTAGTGCTTTCCTCAATTCCAGTGCTGCTTTAATCTCAACTTGTTTCCAAGGTAAAGACGTTAAGCGAACTGTTTCTTTCCACAATTCAAATGATTTGCGAGGCGATAAACGCACATTGCCATCTAATTGAGTTAATTCAAACGCTTTAGTAGGATCTCCCCCCCAATTCACGGTTTGAATCACTTCTGGTCGAAACCATAAAACATAGTTACGTTTAGAAATGGGAATAGCTAGTAAACCACTAGCAAAGTTTTTAAACCTTTCCGCGTCTGGATAAAGATGTGGCAGAGAATCAGTATAAAATACCTCATCATCAATATTATTTCTTAGCCATTGCACTAAAAAATTAAGATCGTCTTCTTTGGGAGTTTCACCAATTAGGGTGTAATTCCCCCCAAAACATATAGCTGCTCCTTGAGCATTGGCGAGGTCTAGTAAATTTGGTTGATGTTTAACTAACCCATCAATAAAGTTTTCTTCTTGGGACATAGATTCAATCAAGGCTGATTGGATATATGTCAACTTGATCCGATAGTCGTAATCTTCAGTTTCTTCTCTAGCTGAAATTTCAGAAAATATTACTCTTCCCAAGAATTCACAAGCTTTACGCAATTCATAAGCAACATACTTGGGTGACTGATGATGGCAAGCAATTAATCCCCAAAGTTTTTGATCTTTAATTAAAGAAATAGTTAAAGAAGCGCCAACTTTCATATTGTGCAAGTATTCAATATGACAAGGTGATGCACTTCTGAGGAGCGATAAAGTTAAATCAAGTGGACGTTGACTTGTTGGGTGCTGGGCAGGAATAATTTGAGCAGGTTGGGAAGAAGTATCTGGGATACATCTAATCCAATTAGAAGCAAATAATTTTCTAGCTGGTTGTGGAATATCTGATTCTGGGTAGTGTAAACCCAGATAAGGTTCCATACTTTCTAATTTTTCTTCAGCAATTACAGAGCCATGTCCATCATCATCAAATTTGTATAACATCACTCTGTCAAATCCTGTCACTTTTCGCACTTCTTGGACAATAATTTGACAGAACTCGCGCAAATTTGATGTTGCTTGTAATTGATTAATTGAGGTTCTAGCTAGATGATAAAAGCTTAAAAATGGAATGTTTTCGTTAGAAAGAGCAGGTTCTAGTTCTAAAATTAAAACACCGTCGGCATTACGGTGAAATACACCATCAAATACTAAGTAATCATCGCCAGCCTTTCTCACCCAAAGTTTTGTAGGATTAATAAAATCTAAGCTATCTGCTGATATTCCAGCTTTAAGTTTTTCTACTTGGAAGGCATCTAAAACTTCGTCTAGGTTTTTTCCGATGATATTTTCAGCAGCAAGACCGAAAATTTTAGGTACGTTACTGCTAAATTGTAATATTTGTAATTCAGGCTCTTGTAAAACGAATAGTACGCCGTGAGGCTGAATTTGACCAGATACATGAATTGGTGCTTGTTTCAAGCTAGTCAATTCTATGCCTGATACTTGGAAGTTGGTTGCCATTGCGATACTCCTCGCTTACTTGCTGCCCTGACAAGTAAAGTAGCGATTTAATTTAATGATTAACCAAGTATTTTACAAATATACATAAAATATTAAGAAAACACAAAATTAAGGTAATAAAGATATATTAAGGTAACAATTGCTTTACGTGCTGACTTGAAGAAACTTTTAACTTTTAGAAAAAATAAATGAATAAATTTTTTAGCTATAGCTAGGGACACAAAACTATTGGCAAGTTAAAGGGATAAAACTTATACAGACATCATTAAATATAAAAGCTAAGTGCTAATAGCTAACTGCTAATAGCTAACTACGATAAGTGTTAAAGTATAAAAATCCCTGATCTAATTACCAAAAATAGACCAGGGAGGAGATGATTAGCTAATTGCTAGTAGTAGCAGAATTTTCACTGGTAAAAGGTGTATTCATTGACCCAGATGTATTTCCAGGTATCGTAGGAGAGATGGGGCTAACTGCTGAAGGTGTAGTTGTAGGGCTAGATGTAGTCCCAGCTATTGTGGGAGAAATAGGGCTAACTGCTGATTTGTTGAAGTATTGGTAAGTAAGACGGGATATTTGCTGAATCAGTTGTCTAGCAGATACGTCATTGTGAGGACGTTCAACCATTACTGATGCAACATACCGCTTGCCGATGGGCATATCAATCAAGCCAACATCGGCTAAGATAGAGCCAATATCGCCAGTTTTGTGTGCAATTGTAGCACCTTTACCTAATCCTGGTGGTAGTAAGGTATTTGTGACGGTTTGGCGCATGATATTGAGAATACGATCGCGCGATCGCACTGAAACTAGACGACCTTCATTCACCATTACCATTACATTAGCTAGTTCTTGAGGACTGGTAGAATTATTTCCTTCTAAATCTGGGAGTGGTTTGTTGATTGTTGTAGCTGTTAAACCCCAAGAGCGAAATCGCTGATTTAAAGCTTCCGCACCGCCCAAACGGGTAATTAACATATTAGTCGCAGTGTTATCACTAATGGCGATCATTTTAGTTGCTGTCTCTAAAGCAGTAAATTGTTTTCCTGCCTTTTGATATTGCATATCACCGGAACCTTTAGCGATCATTTCTGGTTCCATTGTTAACATTTCATCAAGACTAACTTTGCCTGCATCAACATCTTGAAAAAAGGCAATTAATACTGGTACTTTAATTGTGCTAGCGGCTGAAAATGTAGAGTTACTATTGTAATCTAAGTAAGCACCTGTATCGAGATCGAGAACAAATACTCCAGCTTGCAATTTAGGGTTTGCTGTCGCTAAAGCTTCTAGTTGGGGTTTGAGGGCAAGGATTTCTTGTCCCATCGCTACCGTGATCGTATTTTTCTTTTCAGCAGAGGTTGCTTTTTCTAGAGAATTGTTATTAGCAGATGCTTCTACTGAGTGCCGACTAGAAGTGTCCCAAATCGACAAAAAAGTACCTACAATTGCGCCAATACCTACACCTAAGATCAGCAAACGTGCGAGATACATTAGTGGTGATAACGGGCGCGGTTGCGATCGCCCTAAATTCCCCTTCGGCTGTCTTTGATGATTTGTAACTTTAGGGCGCGGATCTAAATCTAGAGGTTTTCTACGCGGCGTTGTTGGCTTGGTAGACAAAAATTTTAATAAGGAAGGTCGGCGCTTGGCTGAAGGAATTTTCTTGGTGTCAGTTAATCGTTGATTTATGGATGTTGGTGCTGTGCGTATTTTATCGCTCTTGTTAGTTGTCGCCTGTCTTGATGTCGGAATTGCGTAGAGATTGCGAGAGCCTTGGTTAGTCGTAAATTGCCTAACTTGCTGTGGCGGCTGTAGCGTGCTAGGTTTTTTTGCAGGTTGCTGACTGTTTGTTTTGGGTTGATCTCGTGGCTGTCTGCGACTCATATATAAGTTTCCCTTGCCTAAACTTGATGTTAATTTCTCATTTGAGCTTGATATCAATAACAACTTTGATTTAGTTCTACGCTTCTGAGCCACTTGTTCTTAACTCCTCAAGCAATTAATAATTAACAATGACTAATGATCAATCACCAACTTGAATTTTAAGTTGAATTATGCCCATCTACGTTACTGCAAATTTCTATAAGACTTAAGCAGAATACCCAGAGATTGATTTTAGAAGCTATTGTGCTGCTATGGCTGAGTTGTATCAGGAGGTGAAAATGTTAGTTTCCATTCCATCTGACTAAAAATACCTCGCAACATAGCAACTTCTGTGGTAGTGACACCAGCACGGTTAAAAATCCGCCGTAGTTTTTCCATACGACTAGCAGCCGTGTGGGGATACAAGTAACCTATCTTTAATAAAACAGCTTCCATCTGCTGATAATACCCTTCTAAGTGATCTAAATCAGCGCGATCGCTCTCCTCATTTGTGTAAGATGTTGCTATTGCTGGAGGCGACTTGGAAGCAGAAGAAGTTAAAACCTGATCCCCAGCTACTAAGTGTTGATCCCTAGTTAATAATTGCTGTTGTAATTGGGTTAGTTCATAAGCGCAAATGCCAACTGACTGTGCCAAATTTAAAACAGGATATTCAGGATTAGTGGGAATGCGTAGAAAACGTTGAGCATAATTTAATTCGGTATTACTTAAGCCTCGGTCTTCTGGCCCAAAAATTAACGCTGATTGCACTTTTTCTTCTAGTAACCAAGGTAAAACTGTTCTTGGAGTTTCTAGTGGTGCTTCGATGGCACGGGAACGAGCGGTAGTTGCGATCGCTCTAGTACAACCTTTTAAAGCTTCAGGCATTGTTGCTACAATTTTGGCATTTTCCAAGATATCCACAGCATGGACAGCCATTTTACAAGCATCTTCTCCTAAGCGATCGCATTGTGGATTGACTAACACTAGCTGCTGTAGCCCCATGTTTTTGATCACACGCGCAATAGCACCGACATTTAAGCCTCCTGCTGGCTCTACTAATACAATTCGTACCTTAGCTAATGGCTGTTCATTCATCAAAATTTCTCACTCCTAACTTCTCCCTCCTCTCTCTTTATGCCACGCCAACGCTCTAAATCTGATTTACCCACAAAAATTTGCCCTGTATGTCAACGTCCCTTTACATGGCGTAAAAAATGGGCAGATTGCTGGGATGATGTGAAATACTGCTCAGAACGTTGCCGTCGCCGTCGATTTAATACAGATAGGAGTGAGGAGGGAGGAGAGAGGAGTAGCGAGTGATTTATTAGTAGTAGCGGAAATTTTCTTAGGCATTCAACTCAAATAGTGGTTATTTTTTAAAGATATGTCAGTTAATCAAATTCAACCTAAACTTATTATTCATGGTGGCGCTGGTAGTTCTCTTAAAGGTAAAGCGGGTATTGAAGCAGTTCGTAACTCACTCTACGCCATTGTCGAAGAAGTTTATGCGCTGCTGATTGCAGGCGCAAGCGCGCAGGCGGCTGTGGTTCATGGCTGTCATTTACTTGAAGACAACCCTCGTTTTAATGCTGGCACAGGTTCGGTGTTGCAATCAGACGGTCAAATTAGGATGAGTGCGGCGCTGATGGATGGTTCAAGCCAGCGTTTTAGTGGTGTGATTAATGTTTCTAAGGTACAACATCCGATTAAATTAGCTCAGTCTCTACAACAATTTCCAGATCGAGTGTTATCAGATTATGGATCAGCAGAATTGGCAAGGGAATTGCAAATTCCTGTATATAATCCTCTAACTACAATTCGCTTACAAGAGTGGCTGCAAGAAAGAGACGAAAATTTTATTAAAGAAGCTGCTGGGGTTGTGGCGGAAAAAGAATTAGTAGTGCCAGAAAAAGCTGGAGTAGGTACTATTGGGGTTGTGGTTTTAGATAACCAAGGTGGAATAGCTGCAGGAACCTCAACTGGCGGTAAAGGTTTTGAGCGAATTGGGCGAGTTAGTGATTCTGCTATGCCTGCTGGCAATTATGCCACTGAGTTTGCAGGTATTAGTTGTACTGGAATTGGGGAAGATATTATTGATGAGTGTCTAGCAGCACGAATTGTGGTGCGTGTAACTGATGGGATGCCGCTTGCTCAAGCTTTTGAGCGTTCATTTACCGAATCGCAACAGCATAAAAGAGATTTAGGAGCAATTGGTATTGATGCCACAGGTGCAATCGCTTGGGGTAAAACTAGCGAAGTTCTCTTAGCTGCTTATCATACTGGAGAACAGATGGGAGATACTTTGGAATGGATGGATAATGCTTTGTTTGGATTTATTAGTTAATTTATCTTCTTCTGGAATACATAATTATCAACACACCAATCAGAGCGATACTCCTGCGGAGTCGCTACGCGATCGCACCACCCAAAAGATCAAATTTATCTGGCGGTGTGCGATCAACTTGCCATCCCCAAAGTAAAGACAGCACTATAAATACACCCCCATAAGCGGCATAAACTCTGCCAAAATTGGCGGGTTGCAGGGTAGGAATAATCCCATAACATACCAGGGCAATTGCTCCTAAAATAGCTAACCAAATGCTCTGATTTTCCCGCAACCACAGCCATATCAAGTAGCCTCCGCCTATTTCGCACAATCCGGCTAATAAAAAATAGAGCAGAGACTTGACAATTAGCATTTTATTGCTACTTTTTTTCAGGTGTAGAATTCAAACGCCATCCTGGTTTCACAACTTGACGCGCCCTAGCAACTACCAAGCAATCATCGGGTACATCTTCTGTTACAACCGAACCAGCCGCAACTGTGACATCTTGCCCTAAAGTTAGGGGTGCGACTAAAACGCTATTAGAACCTGTTTTGCTGCCAGTGCCGATATTTGTAGAATGCTTGTTAACACCGTCGTAGTTAGCTGTAATAGTACCAGCACCAATATTAACGCGATCGCCTAAAGTGGCATTTCCCAAATAAGACAAGTGAGCAATATTAGTGCGATCGCCAATTTTAGTACTTTTCAATTCCACAAAATTGCCGACACGACAAGCTGAACCAACGTCTACATGATCGCGCAAATGCGTATATGGGCCAACCCGCGTTCCTGCACCAATCACACTATCTGTGACGACAGAATACAATACTTTAGTATTTTCCCCGATTTGGCTATCTTCGATCAAACTTCCAGGGCCAATCCGACTACCTGCACCAATAAAAGTTTTTCCGCGCAGATGAGTTTGCGGTTCAATAATTACATCTGGTTGTAATTCAACTGTGTCATCTATCGTGATACTGGCTGGGTCAACTAAAGTCACCCCAGCAGCCATCCAAGCATCCTTAACTCGTTCTTGCAAAATCTCGTAAGCTGATGCTAGTTGTTTGCGATCGTTAATACCGAGAATTTCCTGGTAGTCTTCCACATCCACAGCCATTACTGGATCGAGGAATTTCACTGCATCAGTTAGATAATATTCCTGTTGGTCATTATCTGTTTGTAGTTGTGGCAGCACTTTTGCTAGTTGCGACCAATTAAAACAATAAACACCAGCATTCACTCGGCGATTTTGCCTCTGTGCTGATGTGCAGTCGCGGTCTTCGACAATTTGTTGCACAAGATTTTGACCGTTACAAATTACACGCCCGTATCCTTTAGGATTTGGCAGATGCGCCGTTAGCAGAGTGGCAGCATTCTGATGTTGTTGATGAGTTTGCAACAGTTGTTGCAGAGTTTCAGGACGTAATAATGGGACATCGCCATTTAATACCAGCAGATCACCCGTAAAATCTTGCAAGTAAGGCAAGATTTGTTGTACAGCATGACCCGTGCCTAGTTGCTGAGTTTGTTCGACAAATTCTAAATCAGAAATAGATTGTAAAGCATCTTTAACTTGTTGACCTTGATAGCCGACAATGACGAGCCGCCGCGAGGGTTGAATCTCAGAAAGACTGTGCAGCACTCGTTCAACCAACGCTCGCCCTCCCAAAGAATGTATTACTTTGGGCAGATCCGATTTCATCCGCGTCCCGCGTCCAGCCGCTAAAATTGCTACCGCTACCATGAGATTTTTAATTATCAATTATCAATTATCAATTATCAATTATCAATTATCAATTCAAGAATGTTGCCCCTTGATCGTGGAAAATCAACAAAATTTTCCTACTTTGAAGCCCCTACCTCAGTTAATTGTTAATTGTTCATTGTTAATTGTTAATTCATTAGCTGGCGTTTCTGCTATTTGATTAGAAAGGATAAATTTACTAAATTGCTCTACTAATTCAGGATTACGCCAACCTTTAGCTGTTTCTTCCTTCATAATTTCTAAGGCTACTGTTGGTGTAAATGCTTTTTTATAAGGGCGTTCACTTGTCAAAGCGTCATATATATCAAGAACTTGAAATACTTGGGCTAGATAAGGAATTTGATTACCAACTAAACCATTGGGATAACCTGTACCGTCCCAGCGTTCATGATGATAGCGAATAATTGGCAGTACACCTTTGAATGTCCGCATCGGCTGGCAAATCTGCTCACCGATGATTACGTGCTGCTTCATAATTACCCACTCTTCAGCCGTCAGTTTACCCGCTTTCAACAGCACTGCGTCGGGAATACCAATTTTGCCAATATCATGCAGATACCCGCCCCACATTAAATCGCGAATTTCATTGCGCGAAAGGTTGATAAATTCACCAAAGCCTTGAGCCATTTTTACGAGTCGTTGGCAGTGATCGCCAGTGTCAGGATCGCGACTCTCGGCTATGCGGGCTACTGAGAACAGTACTTGTTCAGCATGGTCTAGATCCTCATTGAGACGTTTTTGATGGACTAGGGACTTAACACGCGCAGAAAGTTCTAGGCGATCAAAAGGTTTGCTTAAAAAATCATCACCACCAGCTTCAATGCCCATAATCCGCGATCGCCGATCATTCAGGGCTGTGATGAAAATAACTGGTATTAGGCGTGTGTGGTCATCTTGTTTCAATCGCCGACACACTTCATAACCATCCATCCCTGGCATCATCACGTCCAGCAGAATCAAATCTGGTTTGGCTACAACCACCTTCTCCAACGCCGCTTCACCACCATCTGCCTCAAATACTTCATAACCTTCTACGGTTAATAGTGCTACCGCCGTCATCCGACTAGATGGATGATCGTCAACAACCAAAACTTTAGGTTTATCAGTATCAGATACGCTCACGGAAGAACACCTTTTTGGACTTGGGGAAACCGCAGAAGCACCTATTAAATTCAGCATGACCTACCGCAGGAATTTCCTTTCAGTATCCTAGATAACCATTACTGCTGAAATCAGGTTTTATACTGATCTTTAGCGAACTCAACTGCGAAATTATTGTTATTTACAATTCTTAATATGTAACTGGAAATAATTTTGGGTTACTCGTTAACTTGAAAGCGTAGTGAACCAGCGCTTTTTCCAGTGAGAAGTAGGTTCTAGCAAACTTGCTTGTTGCTCTATTTTACGTCTATGTAATATTACTGTTGCAGGATCGCACAGTTTGGGATCGCGATAGGGAATAGCTGCACGGGTTTGTAAATGCTCTTGTTCTTGGGGAGAAATTGGTAAATCAGTAGCAGTAAAACTAGCAATAGTTCCAGGAGAGCGCCTACCTACTGGATCAGAAGAAAAAATGTGTAATCCTGCTTCTATCATCGCAGCCCGCACCGCAGCGGAGCAGGAATATGTCGCAATTCTGCCCGTTTGAGCGCAGCAACTAGCTAATAACCCCATAAATTCCACTGTCCATAGCTGAGGACAAGTAGGCGGAGAAAAAGGATCGAGAAAAATCGCATCTGCTTTAAAACCCAAGTTTAAACAATGTTGAAGCGTTTTTCTGGCATCACCAATCAGCAATTGAGCCTTAATTTGCTCGGTTTCGATGTGATAATTGTTAGCTAGTTGAGTAAGAATTTGGGCAATAGGGTCAGACCAGTTACTCAGGAGATGATGAGCGATCGCAGCTTTTGGGACAGTTGAATCTAACTCTAAACCCACCCACTCTACACGACAATTAGGATTAACTTCCCAAATTGTTGCTAAGGCTGCTGCTGTGTTGTAGCCCAATCCATAACAAATATCTAATATTTTAATCCTTGGCTGTTGAGCTTTTTGCCTAAGTTGAGTAGGTTCAACAAACTTAAATTGAGCTTCTTGAATTGCTCCATGACGACTATGAAAATCTTCTCCAAATTCAGTCGAAAAAAACGTAAAAGATCCGTCTGCTGTTTGTTGTGGCGTAAAAAAAATAGAGCTTTCCATTTTTAATAGGTTTTTATTTTTAATACTTTTTAATACTAATAAGGCTTTGCCACAAGGTTATATAGCATTATTAATTGTTAATTGTTTTTGGTCGCTGCACTGAAGTAGGAAAAATTTCTTTTAAAGCAGATTCTCGTTGCGCGGGTGTTTCTTGCCCCCAATTCCAAAGACTTTCATAAAAGAAGAAAGACACACCAGCTAATTTATGATTGCGGACAACTTGAACTTGAGTCTCAATTTGTTGACTCGGTACAGAACGACCTTTGAGACCAGCAAGAATACCAATACTTACGGGAATATGACTTTGAGCAAGCTTGACTTCTTCGCGTTCCAATTCTCTAATAAAACGCGGTAAGTCGTTGCGATACACCTGCAAAATAAGTTCATCAACTTGATTACGTCTTTCCCAAGAAAACCAATCTTGTAAATAAGCTGGCAGGGAAAAATGTAAAGGGTTAGTAGCTATAGAAATAATACAGTTAGGTTTTCGGGCTTTTACTACTTGGTATAACCTAGCCATAAAATCATTAAGTTTGTCAGCCCGCCAGCGTACCCAAAAAGTTTCTTGCGGGTTCGCATCAGGAGTTAGACCTGGGAGTTCTTTCTCATACATACCAATGGTGTAAGGATCGTAACCCATTGCTACAGGCAATGCAAAGTGGTCATCAAATTGAATGCCATCAATGTCGTAATTGTTAATAACTTCACTAACCAAATCCAGCATGAATTGCTGTACTTCTGGATGAAAAGGGTTTAGCCAAACCCGTTCGTCTTGACCTTCTTTCCAAATTTTTGTGCCATCTTTGCGGTTAGTTAACCAATCTGGGTGACTTTTGGCTAATTGAGAATCAGCAGGAGCCATAAAGCCAAATTCAAACCAGGGAATAACGCTTAAGCCTTTTTGATGCCCCTGTTTAACAATTTCTTTAAGCATATCCCTACCTTGCAGCCCAGGTTCGGGATGTAGCGATCGCCCAAATGTCCGTTTTGCTATAGGACTAGGATAAAGAGTGTATCCATCATTCCAAACTGTAGGATAAACAGTGTTGAAATTAAGCTGTTGCAGCTTTTGCACCGCAGCAGTAAGTTTAGTGCGTGAAAACAGCACATCACTATCTACATTGGTCAGCCAAACACCTCTTAATTCTGAAGTATTATTTAAATTAGTCTGAGCAGAAGAGCTAGTCGGTATGATTACCGCTATAGCTAGGAGTAATACACACAGCCAAGCAACATTCTTCTGATACTTACCAACTGATTTAAAAAAAACTAGCCTTTTAGCACAAAATTTTAAAATGTAATTTTTAGCTTGTTTCAACATTGAAATATTTTTATTGTAAAATTAATGACAACTGGCGATTTTAACTCTGAGTTTGAATACTACTTGATTGCTATTCAATTATTAACTTATTTTTTGATTATTTTATGAGTAACAGCAAAAATATTATATTTGTTCAAAATAGCTTTCTTCCTGCTGAATAAAGGTTTCTGTTTATGATAGTCTGGCACAAGTGAAAATCAATTTTAAAAGCAAATGATTGATAATAACACACCTATTATAATTTCTGCCCAATGGCTTGCCAAACACCTTAATGATCCACAAGTAGTAATTGTTGATTGTCGTTTTTCACTTGCAGATCCAGAAGTAGGACGGCAGCAGTACAAAACCAGCCACATACCTGGTGCTTACTATCTAGATCTTAATCAAGACCTCTCTAGTGCTGTACAGCGTCATGGAGGTCGTCATCCTTTGCCCAATCCTACTGAGTTAACTAACAAACTAGCAGCAATTGGAATCAATTCTCAAGAAACACTTGTAGTTGCATATGATGATTCGCGTTTTGCCTTTGCTGCACGTCTGTGGTGGTTACTACGCTATCTAGGACATCAGCAAGTTGCTTTGCTTGATGGTGGCTTTTCAGGATGGCAAAAAGCTGGATATGGTGTAAATAATCAACTACCGAAGCCTGAACCAGGAAAATTTATTCCTCAGATCAACAGCCAATGGGTGGTGGATATTAACACAATCAAAGCGCGAAAAGACCTACCTAACGTAGTGTTGGTTGATTCACGAGAAAGCGATCGCTATCGAGGAGAACGTGAACCCATCGATCCCATTGCTGGTCATATTCCAGGTGCGGTTAATTACCCCTGGCAAGATGTTTCCGACTCCCAAGGCTACATCTTGCCTGTTTCAGAACAACAGCAACGTTGGAAAGATATTCAGCAAGCAGAGGAAATTCTAGTTTATTGTGGTTCTGGCGTAACAGCCTGTGTAAATCTCTTGTCCTTAGAAATGGCTGGTATTCAGAAAGCATTGCTGTATGCTGGCAGTTGGAGTGATTGGTGTTCCTATCTTACAGCCCAGGGCTAGGCAGATGCCAAACTAATATTTACAGTAACCAAGTAACAGATTAATTGGCGATATATATATAGTACCAGCGCTCCGCTTGCTTCTTGAAATGCGTAAGTCCTGCCAGTAAATATATGGTGACGAAACACAATCATCTCTAGTTTGTGCGTAAATCATCATTTAAATAGTAGAGTTGAAAAAGACTTATCGTTGATTGCTCGCTGGATGCACCTATTCTGACTCTGTTGGATTACAGTTTTACTGTAACTATTGGGAGCGATTGGATCGAGAATTCCATATAGAGCAATTAATATAAATACTATGGAATACTCATATAAGCAAGAATCATTAACATTCATTGAGTTTTTCAACTGCTATAATGAGGAATTCCAATTAATTTGTAACAATATCTTAGGTTTAAATGTTTATGTCTTGCTCTTTCAACCGTCTTTCTATTTTTGTAGACGGGAACAATATGTTCTATGCCCAACAAAAAAACGGTTGGTTTTTTGACCCTAGACGTGTTCTTGAATTCTTTACAAAAGATCCCGAAGTTAATCTTATCAACGCTTTTTGGTATACCGGATTAAAAGATCCACAAGATCAACGCGGGTTCAGAGATGCCTTAATTAGCTTGGGTTACACAGTTCGCACAAAAATACTTAAGGAATACTACGATGATGTTTCTGGCAGATACTCCCAAAAGGCTAATTTAGATATAGAAATTGTTGTAGATATGTTTAATACAGTTGAGCAATATAATAGAGTAATACTTTTTAGTGGCGATGGTGATTTTGAAAGAGCTATTGAACTTTTACGTTCTAAAAATACTCATATTACAGTAGTATCAACAGAAGGAATGATTGCTAGAGAATTACGAAATGCTACTGACCGTTATATTGATTTAAATGATATTCGTTCATTTATTGAAAAAGTTGACTACTAGAAATGCTGAAATCAAAAATTTCAGCTATCTTAAATAACAAGGTAAGTAAGTAGGCATCAATAAATGCAGCTTGAAGCTACCCTAATTTTTTAGACCATCAGCAATGCCTGCCCAATATATTGCATAGTTATATGAATTTATACCTATCTATTTAAATGAACGCCATTCCAGCTAAAGGATGGTGAGTTATCAACAAAGCTTACGCAAATCAAAATGTTAAACCTGTAAATAGCAGAGGATAAGGGCATTTTTTACTGAGTCCTGAATTTTTAGTAAAAGCCCCTAAAAATACAAATGCGTAAGTCCTAAAAAATTCAGTTTTGTCACTTGTTCCATCTCAACTAATTGCGCTATGAACACACCAGCACAACCAGACCGTATTATTATCTTTGATACCACGTTGCGCGATGGGGAACAGTCTCCAGGGGCAACACTAAATGTAGATGAGAAACTGACAATTGCCCGTCAGCTTGCGAAACTAGGCGTTGATGTAATTGAAGCTGGTTTCCCATACGCCAGTTCTGGAGATTTTGAAGCTGTCCAAAAAATTGCTCAAGTTGTTGGTGTAGAATCAGGGCCAACAATTTGTGGTTTAGCAAGAGCAACACGCCAGGATATCAAAGCAGCAGCAGAAGCGTTAAAACCAGCAGCTAAACATCGGATTCATACTTTTATTGCTACTTCAGATATTCACCTAGAATACAAACTGAAGAAAACACGGCAAGAAGTACTTGCAATAGCAGAAGAGATGGTCGCCTATGCCAAATCTTTAGTTGATGATGTTGAATTTTCACCTGAAGATGCTGGTCGTTCTGATCCTGAATTTTTGTATCAAGTGTTAGAGCGTGCGATCGCTGCTGGTGCTACAACAATTAATATTCCCGATACCGTCGGTTACACTACACCTAGCGAATTTGGTGCAATAATTCGTGGCATCAAAGAAAACGTCCCTAACATCGACCAAGCGATTATTTCTGTTCACGGTCATAACGACTTAGGTTTAGCTGTAGCTAACTTTTTAGAAGCCGTAAAAAATGGCGCACGGCAACTAGAATGCACCATTAACGGTATTGGTGAACGTGCTGGTAATGCGGCACTAGAAGAATTAGTCATGGCTCTTCATGTGCGTCGGCAGTATTATAATCCGTTCTTGGGTCGTGCTGTAGATTCAGAAGAAGCACTCACTAATATTGATACCCGTCAAATTTACAAAACATCCCGCTTAGTTTCCAGCCTCACTGGGATGTTAGTACAACCTAATAAAGCAATTGTTGGCGCTAATGCCTTTTCTCATGAATCTGGAATTCACCAAGACGGCGTTTTAAAGAATAAGCGTACCTACGAAATTATGGACGCGCAATTGATTGGCTTAACAGACAATCAAATTGTGTTGGGCAAACTTTCTGGTCGCAACGCTTTCCGCACTCGCCTACAAGAACTTGGTTTTGAATTATCAGAAACCGAGCTAAATAAGGCATTTGTCAAATTTAAAGAATTGGCAGATAAAAAGAAAGAAATCACTGACTGGGATTTAGAAGCCATTGTCAATGATGAAATTCAACAAGCGCCAGAATTATTCCGTCTAGAATTTGTACAAGTTTCCTGTGGTAATCAGGCTCGCCCGACAGCTACTATTACCCTACGGACACCAACTGGAGAAGAATTAACTGATGCTGCTATTGGTACAGGGCCAGTTGATGCGGTATATAAGGCTATTAACCGTGTGGTGAATGTACCTAATCAGTTGATTGAATTTTCAGTGCAGTCAGTAACGGCTGGTATTGATGCGATTGGGGAAGTAACAATTCGCCTGAAGCACAAAGAACGGATTTATTCTGGTCATGCTGCTAACACCGATATCATAGTTGCTTCGGCTCAAGCTTATGTCAACGCTCTTAACCGCCTGTATGGTGCATTGCAGCGCGAGGAATCAAGCCAAACAAAGCCAACATTAGCTCAAGAACTCACAGCGCCAGATGCTTCAACCGTCGGTTCAGCAAAAGTTTAATTATCTGTTAGTAGGCTAGGTTAAGAGGCGTTCCTAGTAACGTCTCTTATCTCTATTCTTAACACCCTATCCTCAAAATAATTAAGCACTGAAAAATATCTGCGTACCCTGCGGAAAGCGCTAATGCGCTATATCTGCGGTTAAAATCTCTTAAAAGCCCTTTTCGGATAAGCAAGAGATGATTCCAGAAAAAGTTCTTGATAAAGAGAAAACATTCCACGACCAATGGGCATCTACCATTGATATAGAAGGAATCAAAGTAAAAGATTATTTTGAAGCCTGCACAGCACCAGAAAATCGCTTTATTCTTCAACAATTAGGCAATATTAAAGGTAAGCGAATTTTAGATTTAGGGTGTGGTGCGGGTGAAAATAGTGTTTATTTTGCTAAAAGAGGGGCAGTTTGTGTAGCTGCGGACTATTCTCCTGGGATGGTGGAAGTTGCTTTACAATTAGCTGCTGCTAATCAAGTTAAGATAGAAGGCTGCACAGAAAATGCGATCGCGCTCTCATTTCCTGATAATAGTTTTGATATTGTCTACGCCTCTAACTTACTCCACCACTTGCCAGACCCTCAAGCTGCTATCCGAGAAATGTATCGAGTTCTCAAACCAGGCGGGTTCGCTTGCTTTTGGGATCCTTTAAAGCACAACCCTGTGATTAATGTTTATCGTCGCATTGCTACTTCGGTGCGAACAGAAGACGAACAACCGCTAGATATTAATATCGTTAATTTTGTCAAGTCCCTATTTTCGACAACAACTTACGATACATTTTGGATAGCTACGCTATGGATTTTTTTACGCTTCTATTTAATAGACAGAGTTGACCCCAATCAGGAGCGCTATTGGAAGAAAATCATTATTGAGCAGGAAAAACTGCAACTAAATTATCAGCGTCTAGAGAAAATTGATTTAGTTTTAAAAAAGCTACCTTTAATCAAGCGGTTTGCTTGGAATATTGCTGTAGTAGCGACAAAATAGCATATTCTTTCAGAAACAATTTAAAAGGGGATGTAATTGCACTCTGCACATCCCCAATCCTTTTTGCTTGCAGTCCAACACGAATAATTTCTGCTTTGTGGAGTAACAATACTTATTTAAAATAGCTGGCTTCCGCTTCGAGAATCCGCAACAAGTTTTCGTTACCACTAGCTCTAGCTACTTCTATTCTATGCTGTAGGCTTTTTTGGATGTTATCGCGATGAATAGCAGCCGCCTTTTTTACGCTGTCTTGACGATTTGTGTTCATGATGGACATTTTTATTTATAAACTAGGGTGTTGGCTATATTTATAAGATAACATTTTGCTCGTGAAACTGTATGATATGTTACAGAAAGTTTATGGGCTGTTGTGTAATCAAGTCATAAATATTACTTCTTAAGTGTAAAAAAATCGTTTTCCAGATGCTTAACAGCAGGATAATTACTCTTTTGAGCGATTTTGGCTTGAGCGATGTTTATGTGGGGGTGATGAAGGGGGTAATTAGCCAAATTAACCCGACATTGACGATGGTGGATTTAACGCACCAGATCCCAGCCCAAAATATTCCTGCGGGTAGATTTTGTTTGATGAATGCCTACTCATATTTTCCACATGGAACAGTACATATAGCTGTGGTAGATCCAGGGGTAGGTAGTAAGCGGCGCTCAGTCGCTGTAGAATTTGACTCTGGTTTCTTAGTCGCACCGGATAATGGATTATTGAGTGGCGTTCTTAGTCAGAGTGTAGTCAAGACAGCAGTAGAATTAACTAATCCTAAGTATTGGCGAACAAGTACACCCAGCACCACTTTTCACGGTCGAGATATTTTTGCACCAGTGGGGGCGCATCTTGCTAGTGGTATTCCCTTAGAACAGTTGGGAAAAGTAATTGATCCTAAAACTTTAATACAGCTACCTATCGGCGAATGTAGTCAAAGTGATCGAGGCGCGACTGGTTATATTCAATATGTGGATCACTTCGGTAACTTAATTACTAATATTCCAGGGACTTACGTTCAAGAAAAAGCTTGGTCAGTGTTAGTATCTGATGTGAGTATCCCTGGTTGTACAACTTATCACGATCAACCTGTTGGTAGTGCGATCGCACTCATTGGTAGTCATGGGTGGGTAGAAATTGCCGTTAATTGTGGCAATGCACAATCTCAGTTACAGATAAACTGGGGGGATAGAGTGGAAACAATTAACAATTAGCAATTAACAGTCCATCTCTTTGATCCTTATACACCCTAAGAAATTACTATGACTCAGTTGCAGCTTGAACCCGAAGTTTATCAAGGTCAATTTGGAGAGTTTACAATTACCGAGAGCGATCGCACTGGTGTAATTATCTATCGTACTAGCTTAATGGTAGCGGCGTTAAGCTTTGCAATGGGTAGTTTTCTAGTGATTGCTTTTGGAAATGATATAAGTGTTCTCAACTTATTAACTCCCCTATACGCAGTTTTCTGTTTAGGTTTGGGTATTAGCTTACTGACAATTCATATATACATGGCAGCACTACATCGCTTACTGCAAATATTTTGGGGTATTGGTACGGTTAGTGCAGCCTTTTTTGCTATTCAAAGTAGTGAACCGCTTGCTTTATTTGTTTATAATCACCCACTTACGTTATTTGGAATTGGCTTTACATTCGCGGCTTTAACAGGAATTTTTTTCAAAGAAGGTTTTTGTTTTAACAGACTAGAAACTAAGCTGCTTACGCCTTTAGTACCGATGCTACTTTTAGGGAAAATGGCTGGTATTTTACCATTACAAGCTGAGCCTTTTTTACTAGGCGGATGGGCGATATTATTTTTGGTGTTTGCGCTGCGGAAGGCAGTGCAACGAATTCCTGATGATATAGGTGATAAGTCGGTTTTTAGTTATTTAAAACAACAAAAATCAGCTAAAGCTTAATTTGCCGTAGGAATGATAGGTGAGGGGAAATAATTTTATTAATTTTATAGATTGCTCTTAACTACTGTAAGTTAGCGTAACAATTTAATATTTAATAGACTCTAGCAAACTGTTATTTTTCAGCTAAATAAACTTTAATTGCTAGAGGATACAAAATTGGTAGCAGAACGCGCTTTTTGGTTGGCTTGGTCGCAAATCCCTGGAATTGGGCCAGTTTTAATTCAGCGACTACAACAGCAATTTGACACTTTAGCCGCAGCTTGGGAAGCGCAGCCAAGACAATTAGGACAAGTGGAGGGGTTTGGTCAAAATATTATTCAAAAGGTGCTGCAAGAGCGATCGCGCCTTGATCCTGAAACGTTCTTGCAAGAACACCAACAGAAAAACCCTAATTTTTGGACACCAGCAGATCCAGATTATCCGCGCTTGTTACTAGAAACTCCTAGCCCACCACCTGTGCTGTACTACCAAGGGGTAGTTGATCCACAAGAGAATCTGGGAATACGCCCTGCTGTGGGAATTGTTGGTACACGCGAACCTTCGGAGTATGGTAAGCGGTGGACGCGCAGAATTAGTACTGCCTTGGCTAAGAAAGGCTTTACAGTTGTATCTGGGATGGCTCAAGGTATTGACACAGAAGCTCATCGCGCTTGTGTTGATGCTGGAGGGCGCACACTAGCGGTTTTAGGTACGGGTGTTGATCTTGTTTACCCACCGCGCAATCGTAATCTTTATAATGATATTCAGAAACAAGGGTTAGTTTTGAGTGAGTATCCTGCTGGTACTCAACCAGATAGATCTCATTTCCCCCGCCGTAACCGTATTATTGCTGGTTTAAGTCGTGCTGTTTTAGTTATGGAAGCGCCTACAAAATCTGGTGCGCTAATTACTGCCAATGTTGCTAATGATTTCTGTCGGGATGTTTACGTTTTACCTGGATCGTTAGATAATCCCAATGCGATTGGTTGTTTGGGCTTATTAAGTAGGGGGGCTCATGTAATTTTAAATGAAGGGCATTTGTTAGAAATGCTTGGAGCTATACCCCAACTCGATACTACTGAACAATTACAATTATTTGATCAAACACCAAAAACACCTATTCCAGATTTAGAACCAGAACTTAAGCAGGTATGGAGTGCGATCGCAAATGATCCTACTCCTTTTGATTTAATTGTGCAACAAGCTGGTTTGGCTGCGGGATCAGTCTCTAGTGCCTTATTACACTTGGAATTAATGGGGTTAGTTGCTCAATTACCTGGTATGCGCTATCAGAAAAGTTAAATATCCTGTTCTTTGTTGCCATACTTGCTCTAGGCGGGTTATAGCTTCTTCTGTATAGCGTTTTGCTTCTTTTTTGATTGCTCTCCATAACACTGTCAGATCTTTGACATTTCGACAAGAACGAATCAAAGCACTACAAGCTGCAATCCATTGTTCTAATTTACGATAACTAATAAAATAGCCACCCCAGCCTTCAATATGTACCCACAACACATATTTCCACCTTTCCCACCTCAATATGCGACTAGGATCGCATTCGCTCAACTTAGCCAGTTGCTTGCGGGTAATTACAAAGTTATTTGGGTTGATGCGACGGCGGAGGAAATTCATAGGGGCGATCGCTTTTAAAAACATACTTCTATTTTATAGCACTAGCGCATAAGTGTATACGCATAAGCATTAGGAATCTGGATTGGATTAATAAAGACTCATAAGCTGAAAGTTATGTATAAAGTCAAAGTTAGAGTAAAAGAGCTTTGCAAAGAACGTAACTGGAGCGTCAACGAGTTAAGCAGACGTTCTGGTGTAACGTATACAACTGTTCGCCGTTACGCTATGCAACCAATGACCAAGATAGAAATGGATCCGATTAGTCGAATCAAAGAAACATTGGGTTGTTCTTGGGAAGAATTGCTTGAATTACAGGGTGATGATTCTTTCGATGATTAAGTGCGATCGCGTAAGCACTGACTTGTCAGTTCGCCCTTGCACGTTAGTGGGAAATTGCCGCGATCGCGTAGCGACTCCGTAGGAGTATCGCACTTTTCCAAAATCATACCCAAGGGGGAGGTGAACAACCGTGTGATTTTTATTCAAATTTAAAAACTTAAAACTTTACCTGAAGAAATCACTGAATATTAATGTAAAATTGAGAACTGAAAGAAGGGGAGTAGCTTTTAGCTGAACATTCAGCTAAACCACCTGAGTCAACATACTGGCGTTACGCCTGGTTCAGGTGACAAGTCTTTAAAACTCAGACTTCAATAGAAGCTGAGATTAAACTGCAAAACTTGGCAGCGAGACCTTCACTAAGTTCACCTATATGGTGAGCTTGGTGAGGTCTAATATGTACTCATCAAGCTCACACTAGCAATTAAGGAGCTTGATGAGATGTTAAAGGCTTTTACTGCCGGATTATTATTAATAATGCTATCGGAATTAGGCGATAAAACCTTTTTTATCGCGATGCTATTAGCAATGCGCCATTCACGCCGTTTAGTGTATATAGGCGTGGTAACTGCTTTGGCAGCAATGACAATTATTTCCGTGTTCGTTGGACAAATTATTTCGCTACTACCACAGAGTTATATCCATTATGGAGAGGTTTTGTTATTTCTAGGCTTTGGGATAAAGCTGTTGTATGATGCCAGCCAAATGCCTAATGATAGTTGTGAGGCGGAAGTCAAAGAAGCGTCTCTTGTAGTTGAGCAAGCTGAGAAAGAGCTACCACCACAAGTGAACTCTTTAGCAATTATTTTAGAAGCATTTGGATTAACATTTGTAGCAGAGTGGGGCGATCGCACACAAATCGCCACAATTGCTTTAGCTGCCTCTAATAACCCTTATGCTGTAACTTTAGGAGCGATTTTAGGTCATGCTATTTGTGCTGTCATCGCCGTTGTGGGAGGACGGATGATTGCAGGGCGCATTTCCGAGAGGATAATAACAGCAATTGGTGGCAGTTTGTTTATCGCATTTGGTGCGATCGCCTTATTCGATAAGTCCTGGTGAGGGTTGAAAACTGAGCAATAAGCAGTTATCCGATAAACACTAACTGTTTACTAGCCATTGTTAATTGTTAATTGTTAATTGTTAATTGTTCACTGGTTTTGGTTCAACTATCTGACTGCGGGGAGTAGTAGTAGTAGGAGAAACTATAGGACTAGCTTTTGGCTGTTTAGCAGAGGCTATTTGTTTAATTTGGTCTTTATACTGTGCAGGTGCCAAACTAGCGGCTACGGTGAATAGCGGTTTAGCTTCTACATTTTTACCCAGCTTTTGCAACACCATCGCCTTAGCTAGTACAGGTCTAAAATCTTGTCGATCATTCTTAGTAGCTTGATCATAAATAGCGATCGCTTCTACATAACGTTCCTGATTGAAATAAACTTGAGCTAGTAATAGCTGTACTGAAGTAGTATCGATAGTTCCAGGCTGACTAGGATTTACTTGTGCAGCAGTCTTCAAAGTTTCCTGTAGTAAGCCAATCGCCGCTTCTGGGCGTTTTTGCTCTAACAACAGGCTAACAAGTCCTTGCAAAGCATTCATATTTCCTGGTTTAGCAGCCAAAATTGTGCGATAAGTTTGGGCTGCTACCTCACGGTCTCCTAAATGTTGCTTCGCCTGAGCAAGTAACACCATGTAATCAGTCTGCTCAGGGTTTAAATAAGCTAACTTTTCCAAAGGTTCAATAGTACCTTTGATATCACCTAGTTGTAAGCGTGCTTCTAGCAACCCCCGTAGAGCCGTAGGATTATCTGCTTCTCTTGCTAAAACCAGTTCATAGCCTTTAGCTTGAGATCGCAGTTCTGTAAGTTCTGCTAAAGAAGTATTTTGATTTGGTGCAGATTCGGCAACCGCAGGGGGTTGACTATCCTTGAGAACACTACTGAGCAAAGGCAGGATGGAAATTCCTACAAAAGCCAGCAGAGCTAACAATAAAACTAAATTAATGATCCAGCGACCGCGATTAAAAGACACACAAGTACTTTGAACTCTAATGACATTATCAACGACAACTGAGTTTTCAGATTGTTTCACCCTGAATTGTTAATTTTAAGCTGGATTAAGATTAATAGCTAACAACCGTAAATACAGTTTTTATGTCCAACAGCTTACGAACTTACCTCCATTTCTGTTTCACTTTTGGGCTACGTGACGATAGTAATTTGTTAAATGCACAACAGAAAGCTCAGGTGTCTAGCGCTTGTGGGTGGTAGTTGACTACAATAAACTGACTATAAAAAACGCTAACCGCTCTAATTGCTTTGCACATCTAATGCTTAGAATGTGTAAACGCCCCTAGCTTTGAAGCGTAAGTATTAAAAATGGGATAGGGAAATGTGTCTCTCCCGCAAGGAGTTTATATGAATTATTCTGTGAATCGCTCTACCGAATCAGCCGAGTCTCCTGTCAATCAACCACAAGAGCCGGACGATCAGACTGTTAATCCGTCCAACCAAATTCAAGAATCTACTCAAGATGTGACAGCCAATACCGAGACCGCATCACTGACAGATGCGATCGCTGATTCTGGAACAGAAACCCCAGCAGATATAAAACGACAACAACCCATCCCTCCGCCTAGTGAACCGATGCAGTACCGAGCTATTGGGCTGGTTCGGGGTCAATATATGCCTTCTGCCGAGCAATTTACTCAAGGCACGCTACTGGCTGCAGATCATACGTTAATTGATGCAGTTTTACTCGGTAGAATCATGAGTTTGGTGAAAAATCACCTCAACTTATCCGAGAATCATCTTTGGGTTGTTTATCCTCGGACACGCAAAGAAGACGACAAATTACACGTTCAAATTGTTGGCGTTTGGGAACCAGAACACCTCAGCACCAAATTGCTTACTGATTCTCAAAGTGGGGAGGAAGATCCATCTGAGGTCAAGGGTACAGAGGTTGATGATGGTTATTTTTCCGTTCGTGGCGAGGTGATTTATCAGGCAAAAGAGCAAGAGAACATCATTGTCAAGATTAGACAAGCTGCTCGCAAAGAATCAGAAGAACCGAAGTTTTTTAAGTTAAAACTTCAGGGTTCTTTCCCTGATAAAATGGTTGGTCACTTTTGGGACTTTCAAGTAGGAAGACAGGGGGATGCTCTAGTAATTCAGGAAGGGCAAGATATTGGTTCTCTGCGTCCACCAAAGCCCAGAACCTCTTTCAAAGGCAAAGGTCGTCCTGGTTCAGGTGGCAAAAGACCTTTCTCGCCACCAAGAGTTGCTGGTTCTTCAGTAATGGAAAAGCCAGTTAAACGGAGTGAACCTTTGGCTAAACCAATTAAAAAGTCGCCTCCCAAGGAAAGGTGAGGAGTTAGGAGTCAGCAGTCAGCAGGAAGATTATCCTTATCTTCTGTATCTTCCCCTACTCCCTCTGCTTCCTGCTGGATTATTCCAGTGCGATCGCAGATCCCCATCGGTCTTGAGGTAAAAAAGATCTATCCATAGGGAGATGATCCACTGGTTCGGTTAGTGTAAATTTTCCTGCTTCAATCCATTGCTTTAATTCCATCGCCACTTGGGTAGATAGATAGATACTGGCTAATGGTGCGGCGCGTACAGGTTTGCCTTCAATCGTAATTCGACCGCTTTTAAGCTGGGCATAACTTACTAAACCAAAAGTGGGACGGACACGCCTGGGTATCGAAAAATCTACCACTGGTGCAACTATGTCCTGATCTTTTACAGCACAACGGGCAACAACTTCTTCTTGTAATACAGGCAGTGGTACACCTACACCCAACATTAGGGAAGGGCCGTAGTTTTTAAAGTAGCAACCGCGTACCCATTTACGATCCATTTGTTTGGCATCACCCATCAGTGCCAAAGTTGCTGCTGGCCCTACTGGGGTATGGTTGGGTAAGCGTTTTTGTAAAGGAAAGTGCTGAGTTCCTTCCCAAGCAACATAACCAATGCCGCCTCCTAAGAAGATGCGGGTTCCAATACCTATGAGGTTAAGATCTGGATCGTTGAGTAGAGGAGAAATGGCTCCTGTGTTGGAGTAAACAGCATTTCCTAGCCGTGGTTGTAGAGGGCCAAGATAGGTAAATAGAGGGCGATCGCCTCCATTGACCCCAACAATAAAATTTTGGTAGAGATTGCGGGGATTATATAAATAAAACTGGTTAATTGTGTCGCGGCTAATAGTTGTATCAAATGATGCTCTCGGATAACAATCTGTTACTTGTCCAATAGCACGTAGTTGTACAGATTTACCAGCAATTAAATCTTCGATTACATGACCACCACCACGTTGCTCTCTAGCTGCTCCAGAGCTTGTGCGAAGATCTAACACTTCTCCTGTAGTTGAATATTCAACTACTTGAGTTGCACCTAAATACAAATCTACGGCTCCAAAACCTGCATAAGCTGAAACACCATCCAACCAACAGGAGCGAATTTTTATTGGTGGATCAGTGTGTCCTAGGTTAATAATTGCTCCTGATGACTCCATTGGCTCAAATGTGCCTGTAGTAATTACATCTACTTGCTTTGCCGCCTGAGTTACACCAATTTCTGCTACTCGCGCTTTTAATTCTTCTACTGTCCAAACTACAGAACAGTTGCGGGTAATTTTATCATTAATTTCAGCTATTGTACGCATAAATCAATTAACAATTAGCAATTAACAATTGCTAGTTATAGCAACCGCCAAGGCAGTTAGGACAAAATTTATTCTGAAAGCCTTGGGAACAAAGGCTTTTAAAAAAGCTGACAGAGGGATAACTGAGTGCTGACCGCTATAGCAAGTGACTTACAAGATAGCTAAAATTAATTAATGGTGAGCTATGTATGAACCAATTTAGACTTAAGATTGCAACTCAGTATCAGTTGTTTCTCTACGCTCATCATGTTTTACAGAGTCAGAAACTACGACTAATTCGGTTTGGTTTTTTTGTTCTGTATTCCATTGATCCAAAATATCTTTGACAAGCACTTCTTGTACCCAAACTTGACCTACAACTGTTAAAGGCAGAGCCAATAAAAAACCTAAAATTCCAAAGAATGTCGCAAAAAATACTTGAGCTAGTAATGTTACTGCTGGAAGTAACGATACTTGTTGCGCCATCACATAAGGTGTGAGTAAATTAGTTTCAAATTGCTGAATTAAGAAGTAGACGATAAACACAGCGCCAGCTTTCCAAGGAGCATCTAATAACGAGATTGCCATTGGCAGTACTACGCTTAAAGTCGGGCCAATATTGGGAATAAAGTTGAGTAATCCTGCTAATACTCCTTGGGCTAACGGTACTGGAACGCCTAAAACCCACAAGCCAATTACGCTTAGGCAAGCAACGACCGTCATGCTGATTAAGGCACCGATAATCCATTTACCTAAAGCAAATTCACATTGATCAAGGATTCCGTCAGCCCGTCGTCTATAAAAGGAAGGGAAAAGGCGTACAAATGCTTTACGGTAGGAGGTCGGTTGAGCTAACAACATCAGCGTCAACACTATTACTAACAAGAAATTTAGTAGTACCCCTAGTGAACTAGAGAAAAAAGCTAAAGATCTACCTGCCAACCCCTGAAGCAAAGGCTGTACTTGGTTATTAAGGCTATTAACATCAGGTAAATACTGAATCATCTGGGGTGGAATCAGTGTTGTGAGTTGGTTCCGCCAACTATTAAATAGCTGTAAGACTTGAGGTAGCTTGGTTGAGGTGAGTTCCTGAAACTGTGAGATGAATGGGGGAACAATTATAAAGAAAAAGCCAACAAGTACAGCTAAAAAGATTCCCAGTGCTAGCAGTACTGAGCCTGGACGTGGTAAGCCAAATTTTCGTAATTGCCGTGCCAACTGGTTTAATGAAGTTGCCACTAAGACGGCGGCAAACACGAGCAACAATAACTGTCGCAGTTCCCACAAAATATATAGTGAAATAATTAAGGCGAAAAAGCCAATCCACTGACCTATTTTCACAGTTTCTGACTCCTAGATGCGCTGAATTTATAAGTTTGTCCCAGCAATTCTGTTCAGTAATTGCTGTTTATTGCAGTTAGATTAGCGGATATTGGTTACTTCGCCTAGACTCTTGGTGTTGAAGATAGGGCAACGAGCAGCTTAATCTATCTGGCGATAGAAATATGAACGCCACCAGAGAGCGATCGCCACAATTAAACTAGGTAAAAATACTGCAATGAGTATTGTCGTTGGTGTGCTTGCTAGAGAGAGGCTTGGGGCTGCGTACTTAATTAAGACAGAAAGTACAGCAGAAACCATTAAAACTTTTAAAATGAACCAAATTTGATCGCTCATATCACAAATTGATGTTTTAACAACTGTAAACACAGGTAGGAAATACCGATGAAAGTCAGCGTATACTCCGACCTACGGCTATACCATTGAATTCCGTACAATAAATTTAGTGTTACAAAACTTAATTCTGTATTAAGGAAATAATAATTATGCCTGTTGACACTAATAATAAGCAACCATTGAAATCGCCAAGAGCAAAGCAGTTTGGCGGAAGTTTACTGATTCTAGCAACAGTACTTTTACTGCTAAATTTTATTGTCCCTACTTTTGGTACTCCTACTCCGCAGGTTCCTTATAGTGATTTTATAAATCAAGTAGAAAAAGGTCAGGTTACAAAAGCAATTGTTGGCTCTGAGAAAATTGAATATGCTTTGAAATCTGAGGCAAGTGGAAATCAAGAGCAGGTATTTGTAACTACTCCAATTGCACTAGATTTAGATCTGCCTAAGATTTTGCGGGAAAATAATGTAGAATTTGCTGCACCTGCACCTAGTAACAGTGGCTGGATTGGCACGTTATTAAGTTGGGTTGTACCACCACTGATTTTCTTTGGAATTTGGGGGTGGTTGATGAACCGAAGTGGAGGCGCTGGCGGTGCTGCGCTGACTGTAGGTAAGAGTAAGGCGCGGATTTATTCTGAAGGCACTACAGGCGTTAAGTTTGCTGATGTTGCTGGTGTTGAAGAAGCCAAAGTTGAGTTACTAGAAATTATTGACTTCCTGAAAAATGCTGGTAAGTATACCAAGTTGGGAGCGAAGATTCCTAAAGGTGTGTTGTTGGTAGGGCCTCCAGGGACTGGGAAAACGCTGTTAGCGAAAGCGATCGCAGGTGAAGCTAGTGTTCCTTTCTTCAGTATCTCTGGATCGGAATTTATCGAGTTATTCGTTGGTGTTGGTGCTGCGAGAGTCCGCGATTTATTTGAACAAGCTAAAAAACAAGCTCCTTGTATAGTCTTTATAGACGAGTTAGACGCGCTTGGTAAGTCTCGCGGTGGCGCTGGTGGGTTTGTAGGTGGTAACGATGAACGCGAACAAACTCTCAACCAGTTGTTAACTGAAATGGATGGTTTTGAGGGTAATACTGGTGTAATTCTCGTTGCTGCTACCAACCGCCCAGAAGTACTTGATCCAGCATTACGTCGTCCTGGTCGTTTTGACCGTCAAGTAGTTGTCGATCGCCCTGATAAAATTGGTCGAGAAGCAATTCTGAATGTTCATGCTAGAAGTGTGAAATTAGCTGAAGATGTTCAGTTAGATGTGATTGGTGCTAGAACTCCAGGGTTTGCGGGTGCTGATTTAGCTAACTTGGTAAATGAAGCAGCACTGTTAGCAGCACGTCAAAACCGCGAAGCTGTGATCATGGCAGATTTTAATGAAGCTATTGAGCGAGTTGTTGCTGGTTTAGAGAAGCGATCGCGCGTTTTGAATGAACTTGAGAAAAAGATCGTAGCTTATCATGAAGTTGGTCACGCTTTAATTGGCGCTTTAATGCCTGGGGCTGGTAAAGTACAAAAAATCTCCATCGTGCCTCGTGGTGTTGGTGCTTTAGGCTACACCATTCAAATGCCAGAAGAAGACCGCTTTTTGATGGTAGAAGATGAAATTCGCGGGCGCATTGCTACACTACTAGGTGGACGTTCCGCAGAAGAAGTAATCTTTGGTAAGGTTTCTACTGGTGCGAGTGATGATATCCAAAAAGCTACAGACTTAGCTGAACGTGCAATTACACTTTATGGTATGAGTGATGAACTTGGCCCTGTTGCTTTTGAAAAGGGGCAACAGCAGTTCCTAGATGGTTACTCTAATCCACGCCGTCCAATTAGTCCTAAAGTGGCAGAGGAAATCGATCAGCAAGTTAAGGAAAGTATTGATCGGGCGCATCATATTGCCCTGGCAATTCTAGATAATAATCGAGATTTGCTGGAAGAAACGGCGCAGAAGTTGTTACAAAAAGAAGTTCTTGAAGGTTCGCAATTGTTAGAACAACTTCAGCAAGTTAAAGCACCTGTTGAGTTGGATGAGTGGTTACTGACTGGTAAAATCCCCGCAAACATAGAGTTAAAGCAAGTGGCTTTGTGTAACTAATACACTTCTTGCCCGCATTGTAACCCTACTTCGTAACCCCCTCTCCACAAACAGAGAGGGGAAATTTATTTTCAGAAGATGTTAAATTTAAGGCGGATTTAAATGGATTATTTTTCTACATAATCCTTTACATAATGAACAAAACTAATAAAGCGATCGCTACTGCCTTAATCATAGGTTTAACTGGAGCAGCAATGCCAGCGAATGCTGCTCCAGAACTGAGATTTTCGCGTTTAGATCTCAATATTAGTTCGGAAAGGTGTGTTAATCAAGCTTATCAAATCTTAGAGAATCAAGAATTTGATAAGCTAAGAAAAAATACCCCAGATCGCAATGGATATTTTTATGCTATTGGGTATGGAAAATTTACTAAGGTAATTGTAGATTGTAGTCGACTTTCAGGTCAAAGGACACAAGCAACAATTATGGTCGCGGGTGAGAGCAATCAACCGGAAAAAGAAGTATCGATGCTAATTGGTATTATCACTAAAGCTTTAAGTGGTGACACAACTCAAACCCCTGATAAAAACAACCGATTTTTATATAGGAACAGACCTATGGATGCTGACACTTTTGTAAGCTTTATTAAAGCTCTAGAAAGTAGTTGGCCACATCAAATGCAGTTTTTATCTCAACCTCTAAGAGAAGCATATTTCACTTCGGATCAAGTGTGCCAAGTTATCCGCATTTTCCCTTTCCCAAGAGAGCAAGAAAACGTAGCTGTAATGTTTTATCCAAGAGTTGTAGATAAATCAAATTGGTTTGTTGTTTACGATGCTTTCACCTTCCCATCTACTCGTGATGCGGTGATGCGGCGTATTAACAATTAACAATTATCATTTTACTAGAGCAACCTAATTAAACGTAGCGCATTACGGGAAGAGGAATATTTCTAAGACGAATTAGCTCAACGTGAATCGGCATTAATTGCAGATTTTGCTAATTTAGTTAAGAAAGCTTGTTGCTGCTGATTTGTGGAACCAGCTTCTTTATATTCAATAAGGTAGCGTACACCTTTATACGTCCATTCTATATAAGGTGCGGCACAGGAAGCGCCACATCGCATAGGATTAAAAAATCCTGTTACTCCTTTAGTTAAAGGAATTTTTTTAGCAACACTTTCACCAGGATAAAATGCTTGTGTGCCACGTTTAGCACCTATAAAACCAAGTGTACAGACGTTTGCGTTTTGACAATTAGGCGTAAAGCTGAGATAAATATCATAACCATTTTTGTTGCCTGCACCTTCAACATAAACTGTAGGACTAGCTGGTAGTTGTAAATTACTTGGTAATAATATTGGGACACGAGTTTGCCGTTTAATTTTTGGCAAAATTTTGTTTAGCTTGGGTGCAAGTGTGGAACTTTGAGCAGCAACAGGGGCTAAATTAGTGAATGTTGTCGAGAGTGGGACTGTTGCAATAATAGAGGTTGCTCCTAAAATCCCAATAAGCCGTCTATTCATATAAATTTTTTTCTGGAAGATAGAACAAGGTTTAGCAAGCTGCTTTTAAGCTTTGCTATAAGCATTCAATGCTATTCGAGGTTAGCAGATTTAGATGGTGAATGGTGCGATCGCTCTTTGTAGTTAACGCAGCAATTACACAGGAAAAATCTAAGTGATATCCTAATTTTTGGCTACACTATCTTGATTTTTTAGTTGACTATTACAATTAATTATCTTTTGTAACATTGTCTTTACTTTTAGAAACAAATTTATGGCTTCAAAAAATACTACTTCTAAATTATGAGCTAATTTAATATATTTTACCTTGCTGATCCTTAATAAAGATTTTTATAATAAATAAAGACTGATTATCAGCACCAAAACCTCGATTTAAGTAACTCAAGAATTAGTTAGAGGTTTAAAATTCATGTTAAATCTTAATAAAAATATAGAAACTGCGCTCAATGAACTTGAGAAACGCTATGGTAATCGTTTAGCGGAGAACTTGGAAAGCAATGTTTATAGACGTGAACTCACTTATGATGATTATTTGAAAATAGAAACACTGCTTTCACTCCAACAACCACTAACTGATTACCATGATGAATTAATTTTTTTAGTTTATCATCAACAAACAGAACTCTGGTTTAAGCTAGTTATCCATGAGTTGGAACGTGCAATTAAAGCATTAAAAGCAAGTACGCCTGATATTAGTAGTAGTATTGATGCTGTAACACGAATTAATAGATACTTTGCAATTATAACTAATAGTTTTAGTGTTTTACTAGAAGGTCTTTCTACAGAAGAATTTTTAATATTTCGCAAAGCTTTCGGTTCAGCAAGTGGTTTCCAATCCCTGCAATTTCGGATTATAGAAATTCTTGCTGGTTTACAACGCGATGTTACAGAAAAACAAAACCAAGAAAATGCTAAGTATACAGAAACCGATCAACCTCAACCTCAATATCAAGATAAGACAGAAGCTAAATTTTATTGGGAATGTGCTTCTAGAAATTTAGCAACTAATGAATCCACCTTAACGCTGTTAAGGTTTAAAGAAAAGCATTTACCTTATTTAAATTTTCTTTACTCTCAAAGAGAGTCACTATCTTTGCGGTTAAATTTTTACCAAGTTGTTAGCCAAAGAATGAACCGAAAAATAGAGATAGTGAAATTATTAGAAACCTTGTTCGATGAAAAAATCGAAAAAGATTTAATTGTACTTGCTGAAGAACTACTAAAAATGGATGAGGCAATTATTAAGTGGAAACAAGCACACTTAAAAACTGTTGCTAAACATTTATCGCAAGTGCGGAGAGGAACGGGCGAAACAAATTGGGGGGAATACTTAACAAAATCTATTGCTGAACATCGCTGCTTTCTAGAATTACAGTTAGCTAGGCAAAATGTGGCAGCTAAAAAATGTTTTTAGTAGTCATCGTAGGTTAAGCTTATAACTATCAATTTTATTATTTTTTTGATAGTTATAAGGCTTAATACTAAATAATTATGGGCAAGTAGTAAGGGCAGCACCACATTGATCTTCTCTTGCTAACCAACCACGTAAACCTTGATATTCAACTTGCGCCCATTCTCCATTACAACCTAACATTTTGATGCTAGTATTAGTTGGAATTGTTCCTAATTTTTGACTGTTATTACTAGCATTAGCGTAAATATTTACTTTGTTAGTATCATAACCGCGTGTTGCTATACCTAAAAGAGAGGAATATACCCAACCATCTCCTTGATAACCACCGCTAGCATTGGTAATTTTAACCCAATTTCCAGAGGACGCGATCGCATTAACAGTTTCTTGGGTGGGTATTTTACCTAAAATTTGACTATTAGAATTTGGGCTACTTCGCACATTTAAGCCTTGTGGGTCTTCGTCAACCACATAGGCATAAATATTACACTTTTCTTGATTAGCTATTTTTGGACTAGCTGCTGGTGTTGATACATTTTGAGGCGCTGTAGGAGTAGCGGGAGTTGATACGTTTTGAGAAGTTGTCTCTGGATCAGCGCAGCTAATACAACTTAATGAAAATATAATTAATAAATTCTTGGCAATATTTTGTGTAATAATCCTTTGCCGTCTTACCTTTAGTAAGTACGAATTTGAATTTGACAAAGGGTTGCTTAATGTTGATAGTTTGCTATTCAAATGTCGAGTCATAGTTTTTAGGTGTTTTTAAGACACGACGCTGAGTTTTGCTAGGTGTTCCTAGTTTATATCGTTGGCTACTCCACCTTCAACAGAATTGCTGCCAGGGATAAGTAAGGATAATTTTAACAGTTGATAGATAAATAGATGAGTGCGATCGCGGATATAAATACAAAGTAATACACTCATTACAGAATCAGCAAATGACCGAATCTCAAAACACAAATCCTCAATTTTTCTCTTCCTCTTGTCCCCCCTCCCTGCAAGCGGGAACCCTGTTAGGGGGTGGGGTTCACAACACTTGGCGCACCCCACCGGAACTTTGGGATAAATTAAAACGCCTTGCAAGGCAAATGCGGTATGAACCTACGCCAGCAGAAAAGTTACTTTGGGAGAAGTTAAGAAATAAGCAATTATTAGGTTTAAAGTTTCTATTATTAGCCCCCTCCCCGTCAACGGGGAGGGGGTTGGGGGTGGGGTTCTACATATCATACCCAAACAAATTTGGGTCAACTTCTCCTAACTTTAAATCATCCAAACCATACTCAGCCCAACGCCGATCAACCATTGCTGCAACATCAGGATCAGATTCTAAAGGTGCGCCCCATTCATGTTCCGTTTCAGGCGGAATTTTTGTAGTTGCATCAATTCCCATTCTACCGCCTAAACCAATTTTTTCACTAGCAAAATCTAAAGTATCAAAAGGGGTATTTGGTAAAATAAAAACATCTCGAACTGGGTCAACTTTAGAACTAATTGCCCATACTACTTGACGCGGATCTCGGATATTTATATCCTTATCTACCACAATCACAAATTTAGTATAAGTAAACTGTGGTAATGCACTCCAAAATGCTAATGCTGCCCGTCTTGCTTGCCCTGGATATGCTTTATCAATGGATATAATTGCTGCTTTATAACTCAGCGCCTCCATTGGTAAGAAAAAGTCTACAATTTCTGATACTTGTTGCCGTAAAATTGGGGTGTAAATGCGATTAAGTGCGATCGCAATCATCGCTTCTTCTTTCGGTGGACGACCGCTAAATGTAGTCATATAAATCGGATCTTTGCGGTGTGTCATGCAGTGGAAGCGCACCAAAGGCGAATCTTCTACCCCACCGTAATATCCCATGTGATCGCCAAATGGCCCATCTGGTAATACTTCTCCAGGTGTGATCGTACCTTCTAAGACAAATTCTGAATCTGCGGGGACTTCTAAATCTACGGTTTTACACCTCGCCAACTGTACCCCAGAACCGCCATATAATCCCGCAAACAACCATTCAGATAAATCTACAGGAATGGGTGTGGCTGCTGCCATTATAATCAGAGGATCTACGCCGAGTGCGATCGCAACTTCTAACTTCTTCCCGTTCTCCGCCGCCTTCCGTAAATGCCTCGCACCACCCCGCACAGATAACCAATGTACCGTCATCGTATTATTTGATTGCAACTGCAAGCGATACACCCCTACATTCGGCGTACCCGTCTCACAATCCTTGGTAATTACTAGCCCTAATGTGATAATCTTGCCAGCATCACCCGAATATGGGCGAATCATCGGAATTTTAGTTAAATCTAGTGCATCACCTTCAACAACTACTTGCTGACAAGCTGGGAAAAAATCGCGCCCTGGTTTTGCCTTCAATACATCAAATAGCAGCTTTCCAAACTCCACCGCCTGTGAAATCTTTTTTGGTGGTTTTGGTTGTTGCAGCATGGATAACTTCTTACCTAATTCCTCTAACTCCTGCGGTTGCTGCATATTCATCGCCCAGCATATCCGTTCCACTGTCCCCATCACATTCACAGCTACCGGATAATCTGCACCTTTAACATTTTCAAATAGTAATGCCGGGCCACCGCGTTGTAACATTCGGTTAGAAATTTCCGCAATTTCCATATCTGGATCAACTAAAGCGTTAATTCGCTGCAATTGTCCCTTTTCTTCCAGCAGTTTGATAAATTCCCGCAAATCTCTAGCCATTGTTATTAAGAAGTATTAAGCGCCATATTCTATTATCAGTCGAGAGGCAACTATAGAGCTACCAGGTTAGTTAATGCAGAAAATGAAATGTCCTAGATGTGAATCGACTTCATACCGCAAAAACGGTCGCCGAGGCAACAAACAATGTTACCTGTGCAAGGAATGTGGGCGGCAGTTTACTGAAGAAAATTCTTCCCAAGCTATTATCGAGCCTGAAATTCAGCAGATTTCATCTTCTAGTGAAGTTAGTTCCCCAATAGCTAGTTTTGATTCAACTTCTAGTTCAAATTCATTACCTTTAGCAGAAACATATATTCCTTCTAGTTCAGGAATTGCAGTTTTACTTCTTGATATTGAGAATATTAAGATTGACGCTAACTCTGAAAAGTTTTTATCCAGCATTTGTCAATACAAGTTACAAGTTAAAATCGCTTTTGCAAATTGGAGAAGTACATCACTTTCTAAACATGATACTGAACTTTATGAACGCGGCTATCAATTAATTCATGTTCCAGGTGGTAAGGATAGTGCTGATGCCAAAATGCTGGTAGTAGGCTCTTCCATTTTTATGCACTATCCCAACATCAAGGAAGTATTTATTTGTTCTGATGATTTGATTCTAACTCACCTTTGCAACCAGCTACAAAACCAAGGACTAACTGTTTATTGGGTGCGAAGAAAAGACAAAGTTCTTCAAGTTGATAACCGGAATACTGGTAAAATTAAGCACTATTCTCTAACAGTTGATGCTGAAATTCCATCTTTTGATAACTTTGTGAAAAAACTTGATAGCTTGCTGCAAACAGAACAAAAAGCAATTAATGAGCGCATAGTTAATCTCTCAAAGATTACTACCCTTTTTCAAGAAAAATGCCACATCACTCTTATAGAGAAGCAAGCAAAGGCGGCTCAGGTTGCATTAACACCACAATCATTATTTACTTCTGCTGAAGATAAAAAGTTTTCATCCCCTAGCACTAATAATAGTGGGGTAGAAGTTTTACCTGTTCCCAATAATGAAAATATAAATTTTAATTCTGTTGTAGTATTTAATTATTTAATTACTAAGCTGATCAAATTTCTGGGCAAAAAATTGAAACGGGAATTTATATCTGTAAATGAGCTTAAAAGAGAATTTCAAATTCAATACAAACAATCTCCTGATTTAATTGTCAAACAAATAGATAATGATTCTTCTAGCTTGATAAAGTTTTTTAAAGCCCGCTCTCATGTGTTTAAAATAAATTTAGTGAAGAGTGATTATCAGGTAGCGTTGGCTCAACCTAACTTAACTGATCTGCACTCACCGTCAGATTTGGAGCAAATGCTAATCAATCTTCTTCAGAAATTACAAGTTAATCCTTTACACAATTTAATTACTATAGAAACTTTAGAAAGTGAAGTTTATCAGCACTATGGTGTAACTATTACCGCTATAATGAAGTATTTAAATTTGGAAGACAGCTTGATTGAATTTCTGAAATCGTGTAAAGGTTTCCAGATCGAAAAATCAGAAACATCCTATCAAGTCGGGTTAGCATAGCTATCCTCAAGCAAAGCGATCGCTTGCCAATGGCTATAATTGGTAACGAAAGTTAAATAAATGTAAAAGCTATGTCCAATAACTAACTAGCAGTCTAAGAAGCTGCTAGAACCAACAAACACTTGATAATACAGGAACTTAAACAAGTTTTATTGTGTTTAATTAATCAAGCTCGTATATCACTGCTTATTGTTATGACAGATCAACTAAGTACCATCGCTGCCCGTGCTTTACATCTGTGGCACAACAACCTATTTTGGATGGCTTGGAATCTATTTTTGGCATTAGTACCACTAGGGATGAGTTTTTGGCTATTCCACCGCCCTCGTTCGCTTTGGTTGCGCGTGGTAATAGGAATAATGCTGGGTGCTACGTTTGTCTATGGTTTTCCACGCAAGAGCAACTATGTGGATAATTTAATTAAAATGCTAAATAGTTTATCCACAACTTATTTAGCATTCGATGCAATCTACTTAATTGTGGTAGCTACCCTCATACTACTTTTGATGGTGTTAGACTTCAAGCTATTGCATGGGCGGGGATCTCGTTCAATTGCTTGGTGGTTAGGATTTGCAGTTTTTATTTTGTTTTTGCCGAATGCACCTTATGTTTTAACAGACATCATCCACCTAATTGATGATATTCGTAGGTTCTCTTCAGTGTGGCTAATCACCCTGGCAATAATTCCCGAATATTTATTGTTTATGATAGTGGGGTTTGAGTCCTATGTTTTGTCTTTAATTTATTTAGGTGACTACTTAAAACGACACGGCTGGGGCAAATATCTCCTGTCGGTTGAGTTAATTGTGCATGGTTTAAGTGCCATTGGAGTTTATCTGGGAAGATTTCAGAGGCTGAATAGCTGGCATATCATCAGTCAACCTGACGAACTTTTCAGAAGTGTAACGAATGATTTAGTCGGCAAATTTCCCCTAGTAGTGATGGCAGTTACGTTTGTGGTAATTGCTGGTCTTTACTGGATTATGAAGCAAGTAACTTTAGGAATTATGCTCAAAAGCAGTCAGCGTTCAGCATTTAGCGGTCAGCACTCAACAGAAACAACTGACAACTTATAGCAGCACCAGAAAGCAAGGAAATTAATTTGTGATCCATTAACAAAATTTTCCTATCAAAAGAAAGATGAAAGCACCTCCGACTGGAATTGAAATGAATTTAGAAAGATGTGCTTTTAGTAGATTTGATTAGGAATTTAACAATATGTCCATATCTCAAGAGCAACTTAAGAATTTAATAGAAGTTACTCAAGCACCATGTATTTCGATTTATATGCCTACTCAAAAGGCAGGCCCAGATGTGCGCCAAAACCCAATTCGCTTTAAAAACTTGATGCGGGAAGCTGAGGGACGATTGGAGGCAATGGGGTTAGATCAAGATGCGATCGCGTCATTACTCAAGCAAGCACATGAACTTGATACTGCTGAATTCTGGGAAAATCAAGACCACAGCTTGGCAATATTCATCTCACAAGAAATATTCCGTTATTATTCTTTACCGCAAGAGTTTGAAGAATTAGTAGTTGTAAGCGATCGCTTTCACCTCAAACCATTGCTACATTTAGTTAATAATGACGGGCGTTTCTACCTGTTAACTTTAAGCCAAAACGACATCAAGTTTTTTGAGGGAACGCGCTACAACATTAAACAGATAGAAGTCGAAAATCTGCCATCTAGTATGGATGAAGCCTTACAGTATGATGAAACTGCTAAGGATAATCAGCAAAGGATTGCTACACCCAAAGGGGGAACTAGCAATTCATTCCAGCAACCAGGAAGTTTTCATGGACAAGGCGCTGACGGAGATAATGGCAAGAATGATATTTTGCAATTTTTCCATCTAATTAATAATACATTAGAGGAGATCCTCAAAAATCAAAAAGCCCCATTAGTCTTAGCCGGAGTTGAGTATTTATTCCCCCTTTATCGTGAAGCAAATACTTATCAGCATTTAATAGCAGAAGGCATTACTGGAAACCCAGAAAATTTGAAGCCTGAAGAATTGCATGAACAAGCTTTAAAGTTTGTAGAGCCGTTGTTTGAGCAAGAGCAACAAAAAGCTATGGAGCATTATCAGGAGCTATCTGGTTCTGCTACAGGTAAAGCTTCTCACGATCTCAAAGAAATCATTTCTAGTGCATACTTCCAAAGGGTTGATTCTTTATTTGTAGCTGTAGGTGAGCAAAAATGGGGTCATTTTGAGCCTGATACCAATACAGTAGATCTACATGATGAACCACAAGCAGATGATCAAGATCTGCTAGATTTTGCCGCTATTCATACAATTTTAAACGGTGGCAAGGTTTATGCCGTTGAGCCAGATAAAGTTCCAGATGATGCACCGATAGCAGCCGTTTTTCGTTATTAATTAGCAATTAGCAATTAGGGATTGGCTATTAGCGATTGAGATAAACTTAGGTTGGGTTTGCTGATCTTAACCCAACCTACAAATCATAACTAAAAATGCCTAATTCCTACGTCTTACTGTTTACTTTGGTGAGTTGAGCGATCGCTAAAGCCAAATCAGTGAAGTTCACGGGCTTGCCAACGTGCAAATCAAAACCAGCAGCTAAGGCACGTTCACGATCCTGTTCACTAGCGTATGCTGTAAGCGCCACTGCGGGCAAATGTTTTCCAGATATTCCTTCCCGCCGTCGCCACTGACTAATTAGCGAGTAACCGTCTTCAGTTGGCATCCCAATATCGCTAACTAAAATATCGGGTAGTTGCAATTCTAAAACTTCTAAAGCTTGCCTAACTGAATCTTTAGCTGTCACCTCAGCGCCAAATTGTTCCAAAACGGTAGTCATAACTTCACGCGCATCCGCCTCATCATCTACTACTAAAATCCGCAAACCCTTTAACGTTTTGCTTTTTAAGGATTGAGAATTAAGCGCAGCCGATGATGAGGTATTTTTAAAATTCTGGTTAGCAACTTCTTGGTTATTAATTAAAGGTAGTTGAACTTTGAAAGTTGCTCCTCTATCAATTCCAGCACTTTCAGCACTGACTTTGCCCCCATGTAGTTCTACTAAATGACGCACAATTGCTAGTCCTAATCCTAAACCACCGTGCGATCGCGTAGTACTACTATTCTCTTGACGAAAACGCTCAAACACATAAGGTATAAACTCAGGCGCAATTCCCTGACCTGTATCACTTACTTGAATTTGCGCTTGATTGTCCACACAATTTAATCTCACCTCCACACGCCCATTAGATAAAGTGAACTTAATCGCATTAGACAATAAATTCCACACAACTTGCTGCAAACGGTCAGCATCACCAGAAACATATCTAACGGGTAAATCTACTAAAGTTTCTAACTTAATTCCTTTAGCTTCAGCACTAGGTCGCAAAGTATCCACAGCAGTTTCAACCACTGAAATTAAGTCAACTTGTCGCAGATTAAGCTGTAATTTTCCTTTAATAATTCGCGAAACATCTAATAGTTCTTCAATCATCCGCAACTGAGAACGGGCATTGCGCTCAATAGTCTCTAATGCTTTGCTAGTCTTAGTTTCATCAAATTTCCGTGTGCGTAACAAAGTCACCCAACCCAGCATCGAATTAAGCGGAGTCCGTAATTCGTGGGAAAGAACCGCTAAAAATTCATCTTTGAGACGGTTAGCTTCTTGAGCTTCACGATATAAACGTGCATTATCAACTGAAGCAGCAATACTATGAGCTAAATCTTCAGCCAAACTGAGATCTGTTTGATCGTAATAACGATTTGAATCTGCTGACACTAATGAGATTGCTCCAATTGTCCGCCCCCGCGTAGTTAATGGCACCAGCATCGCAGAAACAGGATTAAGTTGCCGCATGAATTGCAGATATTCAGGGTCATTGATAAAAGCTTCTAACTCCAAGTAATCAACTTGTGTTAGTATTTCTGACCTACCAGTACTGAGTACCTTAGCAATACCTAAAGGTGAATTTATATCTGGCGGATAGCGAAGCTGAAGCTCACGGATCAACTCTTCCTTCTCTGGATTTATATGCGCTACTTCCACTCGCTGGATAGCGCCTTGCTGATCCACAAGATCGATTATGCAGTAATCCGATAAAATCGGCACAGCCAAACCTGCTACGCCAGATAGTGTAGTTTCATAATCTAGCGACGCAGACAACTCCATCCGCGCTTGGGCTAAAAACTCAAATCGCCACTTAGATGCTTCTGCTTCTGCACGCGCCATTTGTTCTCGAATTAGTTGGGCGCGTTCTTCTTCAGCTTGTTTGCGCTCAGTAATATCGTGCATAACTACAACCGCACCCAGCTTTTTACCCTGTGGGTTAAGCATCGGTTGTCCACTAGCTAAGATAACCCGTGCTAAATTGTCTTGGGAAACAAGAATCATTTCTAAGTTACGGATATGTTCGCCCTGTAAAGCTCGCCATACAGGAATTTCCTCTTTTTTCATCAGCGTTTGGCGGTCTGGCTGATACAATTTGTAGTATTGCGCCCACTCTTCAGCAGGAATCGTGCTTTCTGGCAAGCCATGAAATTCTCGTGTAACGCGATTAAAAATTGTCAGCATTCCTTGGGCATCACAAGCAACAATTCCGGCTTCAACGTTATCAAGAACGGCTTTGAGAAATTCTTTTTCTGTTTCCAGTTCAGTTTGTGCCTGCTGGCGTTGAGTTATTTCTTGTTTCAATAATTGATTGGCTGTTTTGAGTTCCAGGGTACGTTGTTCCACCCGAATTTCTAATTCTGTGGCTACGTTTTGTAGTTCACGCTGGCGAAGAGCAACTTCTTTGGCTAACACTACTACATCTTGATTTGTGCTGTCTAACTGTTGTTGAAGCACCTCACGAGCTTTTTTCATCGCGATCAAATTGTCTACCCGCGATCGCATTTCCTCCGATGAAAATGGCTTGCTAAGGTAATCTTGCGCTCCTGATCGTAATAATTGTACTCGCAAGCGATCGTCAGCTTTAGCAGTTAACAAAACTATTGGTGTATTATCCAATTCACGATGTTTTCTCACCTCGATCACCAGTTGATCGCCGCTTAACTGGGGCATCATAATATCACTGATAATTAAATCAGGAATTAACTCTAGAGCTTTTTCCAAGCCTTCTTGCCCATTAAATGCACTAACAGTGCGATATTTAGTGGCGAGAGTTTCGCTAATGAACTGATTCATTTCAGGATTATCCTCAACCACTAGCACTAGGGAAAGGGTATGCTCATTAGTAGTTGGTGATTCTAATTTCTCCTGTTCAGTGTCCCCAACAAATTTTGACCACATCTGTTGTGCCTGCCCAGAATTAATTTCTGATTTCAGTTGTAGGACAACTTCCTCAATTTCGACATCATCACTTATCTGTTGACGCACTTCACTACCAACAGGCGCAACTAGGGGTAAAACTACGGTAAATATTGCTCCCCCAGTTACAGCTTCTTCAACAGTAATACTACCGCCGTGTAATTCTACAAATTCCTTAACTATTGCTAAACCTAAACCTGTACCACCAAACCGCCTAGTATTGCCTATTTCCCCTTGGCGAAATGGTTCAAAAATTACATCTTTTAAACTGTCTGGTACACCTGAACCACTGTCTTCAATACTAATAATCGCGCTGGTTTTAAGATCAGATTGTATATCATATTTTTGCTCCTGATTACTAATGGTATCAGTTTTCAATACACAGCGAATTGCCCCGCTATCAGGAGTGAACTTGAAAGCGTTAGATAAAAGATTTAAGCAAATACGTTGTAACTTATCTGGATCAACTTGTGCAGATAAAAACTCAGGTGTTTCAACTACAAATGATATATGGCGATCGCTCGCTAAAGTTTCAAAATGGGCAGCAGAAAGTCTGACTAATCTTGCTAAGTCAACTTCAGCATAGTTAACTTGCATCTTACCTGACTCTAACTTAGAAACATCCAGCAAGTCGTTGACGTGCTTTAGTAAAGTACGAGCATTGCGATTTACGACTTTGAGATTATTTACCTGTTTTTGAGTTAATCCTTGTGATGCTAATAAATTTTCTGTTGGCCCTAAAATCAACGCTAAAGGCGTGCGTAATTCGTGACTAACATTTGTAAAAAATTGGCTTTTAACTTCGTCTAATTGCTTAAGTTTTTCGTAAAGTGTTTTAAGTTCTTCATTAGCATTTTCTAGTTTTATCCGACGTTCTTCAGAACTTTTGGCTGCTCCTAGTAAGTTTAATACCTGCGGTACAAGTGGCGGTAGCATTATTGCTGTGGTGACAGAAGCAACAGCAGTAATTAATTTAATTTCTCCTGCTAACCAATACACAGGTGTCCAAAGTGTCCACACTTCCATAAAGTGAGTAGCACCGCAGGCAACAATGAATAATCCAAATGCTAGAAACATCCAGTGATATGGTATTTCTCGTCTGGCTTTATAAACTAAATAAGTCAGAGTGGCAGAAATAGATACATAAGCTAACCCAATTAAAGTATCAGAACTTAGGTGCAGCCAAACCAAGGCAGGCTTCCATAAGTAGCAATGCCCATGCGGCATAAAACCGTTGGCAACTAACAAATTTTGCAATAATCCAGGCCATAACAGCATTAACGATAAAGCTACTGTCAATATCATTAAGCCATATATCACATCCATGCGCTGTTTTTGCATCACATTAATTATTCTGCTGTTTATGCCCATAACTTGAGCTAATTTGATAGATAATTAATAGTTTATTTTTAAGATTTAACCTGTTTTTTTAAATGTTGCAATTAACAAAGCTAATAATCATAGCTGTAGCCAGTTAGGGCGCAGACATTCAATATTTCTGAAGCCCTTAGTCATAAGGGCGCATGATTAAAGCTGTAGGCGCTCTGAGCCGTGGCGTAGCTATCAGATGATAGCTGACGGCTATATATAATCAAGACTATTTTTATTTTAGTAAAATCTTTTGTTTTCCAGCAGACACACAGCACTTTGCATTTAAATGTAAGTTAACGCGCATCTATAGCAACCTCCACAGCCCTCTTGAACGATTAGCGATGTAATCTCTGAGATTATAGTTTAACGCTACGACCAGTAATGGTTGCTACTAAAACGATTAACTCGTTAGGATCAACAGGTTTGGAAAGATGCCACTGAAAACCTGCGGCTACAACCTTTTGCCTGTCTAAATCATGGGTATAAGCAGTTAAAGCGATCGCGGGTATACCTGGCAATACCCCCTCATTCCTAATCTGACGAATTAGTGCATAACCATCCTCAACTGGCATACCAATATCGCTGATTAACACATCTGGATGACTTTTATCTAAAACTGCTAACGCCTCCCTTACAGATGCCGCAAGTATTACCTCTGCACCCTCCTGTTCTAAAATAGTGCTGACCAAATCACGGGAATCAATATCGTCATCTACAACCAGCAACCGCAAACCCTTGAGTGATTCAACAGGCATAGACTCGAAGTTGGGAAGTTCTGCTTTTTCTTCCCCTAAAATCATGGTTTCTGCCAGTAATGGCAACTTCACTATGAAAGTTGCTCCTTTACCTAAACCTGCACTTTCAGCAAAGACAGTACCACCATGTAATTCTACTAAATGGCGGACAATTGCTAATCCTAGCCCTAAACCACCGTGAGATCGCGTAATGCTGCTATCAACTTGGCGAAAACGCTCAAAAATATACGGTAAAAACTCAGCCGAAATTCCGAGTCCTGTATCACTTACCCGAATTTCAACGCCAGCATGAGAAATTAAGCTTGCTATGCTGCTTTGCTCTTTAGCTATTTTTGATTCTGCTTCTAGTACCTGATTTTTGCTCTTAGTGGATAACGATAACTCAACCTCTACATTTCCCCCAGATGGCGTAAATTTAATCGCATTGGAAAGTAAATTCCACATAACTTGTTGCAACTTATCAACATCACCTTTGTAGATTCTGGCAACATCATCAATCGTGCAATTTAACTGAATATTCTTAGCTGCTGCTGCGGGTTGCATACTATCAATAGCAGTATTAATAATTAGTCCCAAATCAACTTCACGAATTTCGAGACGCGATTTACCACTAATAATTTTGGAAATATCTAATAAATCATTAATTAAGTTAGTTTGCGCTACGGCATTACGCTCGATTACTTCCAAGCCGCGGATCGTAGTATTTTGGTCAAGCTGGCGGCTATGTAGCATTCGCGCCCACCCTAGAATCGCATTCAGGGGAGTTCGCAACTCATGAGAGAGTGTCGCCAAGAACTCATCTTTAATTCTATTTGCCGCCTCAGCAGACTCTCGTGCAGCTTGTTCACTTTTTAATAACTGCTCGCGTTCTGCCTCAATGCGCTTGCGCTCTGTAATATCTTCAATTGCGCCTTCATAGTACAAAATTTGCAGCTTACTATCTGTAACGGCTCTAGCACTATTAAGTACCCAAATGATACTGCCATTGCTGCAACAAATTTGCACCTCAAAATTCCGCACTACTCCCTGTTGCTGAATTTCAGCTTCCCATAACTCACGCGCTTGTGGGTTAACGTACAAATCTACCAACTTCACACCAAGGAGCGACTGAGGGTCTAGATAACCCAACATCTGCGCCATTGCTGAATTGGCATCCTTAATCTCCCATGTTGCTGTAGTACGATAAAGCCCTACTGGTACGCCCTCAAACAAGCGCCGATAACGGGTTTCATATTCTTTTAAGGCAAGGCGTTGCCAAACTCGCTCCATTACTGAACGCGCTGCCCTCGCTAACCGGATATAATGTTTAGGCGATTTAATAATATAGTCATCCAGTCCAGCCTTCATCGCTTCAACGGCAACTTCTTCATCGCCGCTATTAGTAAACATAATTACTGGGCAGTCTGGATATTGCTCTTTAATACGGCGAATAACTGCTATGCCATTAGTCCATTGCAATTGATAGTCTGTAATCACCAGATCAAACTTGCCAGCGTTGATTGCTTGCTCTAAGTGTGCTGGATTATTGATTTGTTCTACATCAAGATCGTCAAACTCTCGCTCCAGCTGGCGGATAGCCAGAAGGCGATCGTCTGGGTTGTCATCAATAACTAGAACACGCAAAGTTTGACTCAAATTTGATCTCCCTTTAGATCGGCAATCAGGAAGGTACAGCTATGCCCTTCTTAAGGTGGAGTAACGGGGGACGAGTAGGTATTAACTATCTATCTCCTACTTTTATTTTGAACGCAGAGGTCACAAAATTCTCCCTTTCATTATGTATATAAAGTTACAAATTAGTCTGTATTAACTATTGGTTTTTTGTTTAAACCTAGCCAGTATAAGTTGATCTGCTTAATCATTTCTAACAATGGATCAAAGCCTACTGGTTTGACTAGATAAGAGTTAGCACCGAGATCGTAGGCTTGTTGGATATCGCTATTTTCAGAGGATGAAGTTAGTACTACTACTGGCAGAAGTTTAAGCCCTGGTTGTTGACGTAGCCATCTCAATACTTCAAAGCCAGACTTGCGGGGTAGTTTTAAGTCTAGCAGCATTAACATCGGTAAAGGATAGCGATCGCGATCGGCATACATCTGTTTACCACCCAGGTACAACAATGCTTCTTCTCCATTCTTCAACACTTGTACAGGATTTTTCACGTTAGCTTTATAAAAAGCACGCTGAGTGAGCAGTATATCGTTAGGATCATCCTCTACTAGCAAAATTGTGTTGTCAGATATCATCATTTTTTTGTTCAACTTTTGGTAACTCTATCCAAAAACAACTACCCTCGTTAACTTTTGATTCCACCCCTATTTCCCCACCCATCCGTTCTATCCCTTTACGCACAATTGCTAGTCCAATTCCTGTACCCGCATAAGTTTCAATGCCATGTAAACGTTCAAATACTTTAAAAATGCGCTCAAAATGCTCTTCAGCAATGCCGATACCATTGTCTTTAATCCACAGGCGTATCCATTTTTGATGTTTGTTTGTTTTTTGGCTTAAGCCTGAAATTGCTAATTTTGAAGTTTCGGTTTTTAGTTCATTTTCTTGAGACTTTAATTCTAAATTTATGTTGCGTTCTTCTGCCCATATATCAATCTCAGGCTGCACCCCTGGGGCTACAAACTTAATCGCATTCATTAATAAATTTATTAATACTTGAACCAAAGTAGTGCGGTGGGCTATTACCTCTATCTGAAGTAAGGTTTCTGCTACACTTACCTGAGCTTGTCTAGCTTGGAACTCATCATGCAAATGTATTAAAACACTGTTAACTATAGATACTAAGTTAATTGGCTGGAGTTTGATTTCAGTGCGACTAACACGACTGTAAGCAAGCAAGTCTTGAATCAAGTTTTCCATGCGCTGGGCGCTTTTAACAATGCGATGAGCGTACTCCTGACCCACTGAGTCTATTTTGTCGGCATAATCTTCTAGTAAAACTTGGCTAAATCCTTGCATAGCACGTAAAGGCGCTCGCAAATCGTGGGAGACAGAATAAGCAAATGCTTCTAATTCAGCATTAGCATCTTGTAACTCAGCAGTACGTTCAATTACACGCTGTTCTAATTCTTCAGCTTTACGTTGGAGTTGTTCTCGCAGTTGAGTTTGACGAATTGCGATCGCAATTTGATTTGCTACTTCACTTACAATTGGCAAGTGTTCAGGATTAAAAGCAAATCTTTGTCTACTAGCTAAAATTAGTTGACCAATAAGATTTGTATCAGCTACTAAAGGCAAACTAATATAACTACCCATTACTTGTGCTACTTGACGCTGTAGAATCGGCGGGTATTCTAGAAAAAACGCTAAATTAGAAAAATCAGAAATTTCGCCTTTTTCATGATGATTACTTTCTGCTAAAAAATCAGGAGAAATAAAATCGGTAATTGGCATTATCCTTTTAATTGCCAACTGCCAATCTCCAGTTAATTTTTCTACTAATACTTCGGCTTGTTGCGCTTCAAACTTGAATAAAACTACAAATGCTTGTTCTGATAATACTAAGGTTGCTAAACCTGACAGTGCAGAATGAACAATTTCTGTTAATGAATAAGCGCCTAATATACCAGTATCAACTGTGTGTAAAGTTTCCAAACGCCTAGCGGAACGTTTTAATGCTGTTTCTGATAATTTTCTTTGATTAATATCTTCAATTACAGAAATGAAATATTTGGGCTCGCCCGTATCTTCACGCACTAACGAAACTGTCAAATTAATCCAGATCACAGCACCATCTTTGCGGATATAGCGCTTCTCCATTGAGTAATTCTGAATCTGACCTGCTAAAACTTGGCTAATATACTCTAAGTCAGTATCCAAGTCTTCTGAGTAAGTAATATCTTGAAAGGTTAGCTGTAACAGTTCCTCTTCGGTATACCCGACAATCTCACAAAGCTTTTGATTCACCATTAGCCACTGTCCGTTTATCCCCACATGGGCAATACCAACAGCAGCTTGATTAAATGTAGCGCGAAATCTTTGCTCACTTTCTTTTAATAATTCAGTCTGCTCTAAACTCATTGCTAGCGATAACTCCACCCCGAACCCCCTCTGGTTATTTCCCCTAACTTTCCTCAAATCAAGGGTAAGAAAGGGGGACAAGTTTTAGGTTTAGAAGATTTTTTACCTTTAACTTAACTAATATATCTTTTGCTATCTATCTAAGGATAGATGCCAATATTAAACATATATAAATATTAAGACTGTATAAGGCGTAACTACTAAGCTCGAACTACTTTAAAGTAAACTATGAGTCAAATTTTTAACAAAACTATATACTTCAATAAGTAAGTATGTGGGTGAAATTAAACGTTACCTGCGCTCTTCTGGGACTGGGAACTGGGGACTGGTGATTGGGAAAATCATTATACGTTTATTTATGCCCACCTACTTAGTTGGAACACAATTATATTTTAAAAGGTTGTGTTGTTTCTATGCAAAAATTGACGCAAACTCTAAATAATTTTCTAAATTTATTTTTGCAATCTAAATGTCCACTTTGCCAACGTGCTACTGAAGCGGAATTTTGCCAATACTGCCAAAGACAACTTTTAAGCTGTAAATTAACTAATTCTAGTTACTTATGGCAGGGAGAAGTGCCAGTATTTGCTTGGGGAGTATACGGAGGAGCAATTAAAAGAGCGATCGCAGCTTTAAAATATGAACATCTTCCGCAATTAGCCCAACCTCTAGGTTACTGGTTAGGGGAAGCTTGGTTAAAATCACCAATATCTCAAACGACAAAAAAGTTAATAGTAGTGCCTATTCCCCTGCATTCTAGTAAATTAAAGCAGCGTGGCTATAATCAAGCAGAACTTTTAGCACAAAGTTTTTGTCAATTCACAGGTTTAGCTTGGCAAGACGGTTTAGAAAGAGTACGCTCCACAGAAGCACAGTTTGGTTTATCTCAGTTACAGCGACAGCAGAATTTAGCTGAAGCTTTTCGCTTAAGTAAAAAATTGCAGGTACAAAGCAGTAATGCCGTATTATTACTGGACGATATTTATACTACTGGTGCTACTGTTAAATCTGCCGCCAAAACACTGCAACAGCAAGGGATACAAGTTTATGGATTAGTGGCGATCGCCACTCCAAAAGTAAGCAGTCATTAAGAGCTATTTTTTCCAAATTACTAGAATAACCCCACAAATAATCAAACTTAAACCTACATAACGATTAATTGGGATAGCTTCTTTAAATACAAAGTAACCGACTATCACTGAAAAAACATATACCAAAGAAGCAGCAGGGCCAGCAACGCTAAGATCAACACGAGTTAACAATAAAATATAAGTAATTGCTCCAAAACCATAGCAAGTTAGCCCAGCTAGTAATTCTGGGGTAGTCACAATCCCCAAAACATGGCTAACTACATTGCTGGCGTTGACTTGTCCCAGCTTGGTTGCGCCAGATTTGAGAAAAAATTGCCCTGCAACGCTCATGACAATAGAAATTAGGAACAAACCAAACTCTGATAAACTCACGTTGATATCCTATGTTCACGCTTCTCAAACTTTTAGTTTACCTTCACCTCACCCCGACACTGGTCAAAACCTTTTGCTAGGAATGAGCAGGGGTACTTAAACTGATAAACACACCAATACCAAGTTAGGATCAAATTAAGAAATTACAATAATTTTTCATGACTAGCGTTATTCAATCTCCATACAGCAGCGAACAAATAACAGTATGGCTACGTGGTTTACTAACGGTTGCGTGGATAGACGGTGATTTTGATGAAGAAGAGCAAAAATTAATCGCGTCCCTAACTCAAAAAGAAATAGCTCCCAAAATTGATTTAGGTTCCGTAGAACCAATTACAGCAGAGGAATTAGCCGCAGCGTTTGCTAATGACTCTGAAGGGGCAGAAAATTTCTTACGCACGGCTGTACTGGTAGCCTTAGCCGATGGCATTTATTCTTACTCAGAAGATAAACTGTTATACAAGTTTGCTCAAGCATTGGGAAAAGAAGCGATCGCACTAGAAGCATTAAGACATACTCTTTATCAACACCCAGACACCGATCCAGAGCAAAGAGCAACTACGTTAAATATTACCGAATTGTCTGCTAAAGGACAACGGGCTTTGCTGCAACCAGTACGACACTGGCTAGATGGACTGGAAATTCACGACCCAAGAGTAGCAAGATTTTTAGGCAAACTGATTCCCTCACAATGTCCGTTTGAGCGAGATATTGAACTATTTGGTCATAAAATTGTGCATATTCCCCCCTTGTGTAAGCTTAATCCTTTATACGAGCAGTTAGTTGGTTTACGCTTCCGAGCTTTATCCTACCTAGCTGATGACTGCGGTGAGGATGTCTCACAGTATTTTTGATTAGCTGGGTCATTGTTTATAATTTAAAATATGCCAGTTTATTTGCTTCGTAGTTTAAGTATTGGCTGATAGCTGATCTACGATAAGCTGATAAATATACTCTGCTGATGAAACTGAGTATTTAATTTATAGCAGTAGTCAGGGAGGATAGGACAAAATTGATTCTGAAACCCTTGGGATCATTGGCTTTGAAAAAAGCTGATTGCTGATAGCTGACTGCTATAACTTGTCATTAGTTAAAGTTATTTCATTAATGATCAATTTCCAAATGCAAGCCCCCAACTTCATTTGAGGTGGAATTGATAATTGATAATTGTTAATTGTTAATTGTTCAGTATGCAATTTATAGATCAAGCAGAAATTGAAGTTGAAGCAGGAAAAGGCGGCGATGGGATCGTAACTTTCCGTCGGGAAAAATATATCCCTGCTGGGGGGCCTTCTGGTGGCAACGGTGGTCGCGGTGGCTCGATTTATTTTAAGGCGGTAGAAAATCTGCAAACTTTGCTGGATTTCAGGTATAACCACCGTTTCAAAGCCCAAGACGGAGAACGTGGGGGGCGAAGTAGTCGTACTGGTGCAGCAGGAGGCGATCGCACCATTGAAGTGCCTTGTGGCACTGTCATTTATGATGCTGAAACCGAGGAAGTAATCGTTGATTTTATCGAACCAGGGCAAACATTTTGTGTAGCCGCAGGTGGTAAAGGCGGTTTAGGAAATCAACACTTCCTCAGCAATCGCAACCGCGCCCCAGAATATGCTTTACCAGGATTACCAGGCGAACACAAACATCTACGTTTAGAGTTGAAATTAATAGCTGAAGTCGGCATTATTGGTTTACCAAATGCTGGGAAATCTACCTTGATTTCGTCTCTCTCAGCAGCACGTCCCAAAGTAGCAGATTATCCATTTACAACATTAGTTCCAAATCTGGGAGTAGTGCGTAAACCTAGCGGTGACGGTACTCTTTTTGCTGATATTCCAGGTTTAATTGAAGGAGCATCAGAAGGTGCAGGTTTAGGACATGACTTCTTGCGCCATATTGAGCGTACCCGTGTATTGCTACATTTAGTTGACGCGACTGCTGAAGATCCCATTGCAGCTTATCAAACAATTCAGCAAGAATTAGAAGCTTATGGGCGCGGTCTTGTCGAGCGTCCCCAACTATTAGCATTAAACAAAATTGACGCAGTTGATTTACAAACTCAAAACAGTTTAAAAGCAGAGTTATCTAAGATTAGTAATTCACCAGTCTTTCTAATTTCAGCCGTTGCTCGAACTGGATTAGATGATTTATTGCATGACATTTGGCAAATATTAGATGAGTTGAAAATTAACAATGATCAATTATCAATTAAGTAGCTCAACCTAATTAAACTAGGACTTACGCAGAGATCCCCCCTACCCTATGCGCTCCGCGCAGGCTACGCCAACGCCTATAAAAAGGGGGACTTTGAGTTTCCCCCCTTTTTAAGCCCTGCTAGGGGGGATATAGGTTTCAGACTTTCGGTGCGTAAGTCCTATAAACGTAAAACCCCTCCCCGTCCACAGGGAGGGGTTAACCCTACGCCTGAATCATAAAATCTGTTGCTGCAATCATTGGCATCCCACTGAGAATATCAAACTGAGCGCCAGTACCAAATCCTGCTGCTGCCTTATTCTGGTTATAGAACAAATTGCCATTCCCAGTATTGTAAACAATCAAAGCGTTACTGATAGCCGCATCAGTATCATTAGTAACTGTGGCAAACTCACTAGCAATACTAAACCCTGTACCAACAGCACTGGTAATAGATTTAAAAGTTGTCTTATCCAAAACAATCTTATCTATACCAGAAGTGAAGTCAGTAATCGTATCAATACCTACTGTTGAAGTAGCAAAAGTTGCATTCGTATTGTAGAGGAATTTATCAATACCGCTATTACCAGTTAGTAAATCATCGCCTGCACCACCTGCTAGGGTATCGTCGCTGTTACCTCCAATTAAGGTATCAATACCTGATGCACCATTGAGATTATCGTTACCATCTCCCCCTGCGAGCGTGTTGTTAGCAGTATTACCAGTGATGGTATTGTTCAAACTATTGCCAGTACCATCAATAATGCTCGTGCCTGTTAAAGTCAGATTTTCTAAGTAAGAGGTTGCATTAAGAATGTAGCTTACAGAAGATTGAACTGTATCAGTACCTCCGGTTGCAGTTTCGCTAATTGTATCTGTTGTGCTATCAACAATAAATGTATCGTTGCCGTTACCTCCAATTAAGGTATCAATACCCTTAAGACCATTGAGAGTATCATTACCATCTCCACCCGTGAGGGTGTTGTTAGCATTATTACCAGTGATGGTATTGTTCAAACTATTGCCAGTACCATCAATAATGCTCGTGCCTGTTAAAGTCAGATTTTCTAAGTAAGAGGTAGCACCGAGAATGTAGCTAACAGAAGATTTAACGGTATCAGTACCTCCGGTTGCAGTTTCGCTAATTGTATCTGTGGTGCTATCAACAATAAATGTATCGTTGCCGTTACCTCCAATTAAGGTATCAATACCACTATTACCATTAAGGATATTGCTACCAGTATTACCTGTGATGATGTTGTTGGCTGTGTTACCAGTACCATTAATCGCTGCACTTCCAGTTAAAGTCAGGTTTTCTAGGTAAGATGCTAGTGTCCAGGTAATAGCTGTTTGAATGGTATCAATGCCTCCGGTAGCTGTTTCGATAATGCTGTCGCTGGTAGTGTCTACCACATAAGTATCATCGCCATCGCCACCAATTAGGGTATTATCCCCTGCACCACCATTGAGAGTATCGTTGCCTGCCCCAGCATCCAAAGTGTCATTACCTGCACCACCAATTAAGGTGTCATTTAGGGCTGCACCGTAGATGCTATCAGCAGACTCAGTACCAGTGATGTTGTATCTCTCAATATTGGAGAAATTTACTTGGTTAAAACCTGAACCAGTATAATAAGCATTAATATTGCCACTGCTGCGATCGCTGTTATCGAAATTTGTGGAAATTCCTGAATAAGTGTTGGCAGAATAATCAATTACCAGCACATCTGTACCAGTGCCACCATCTACTGTGTCGTGTCCTAACCCTATGGCAATTATATCGTCGCCAGCTAAACCATTGAAGGTGTCATTATTTGCTGTGCCTGTGATGGTGTCATTAAAGTTAGTGCCTGTAAGATTAAATGCTTCAATATTGCTGTAAGTTACACTGCCTGCACCTGTAATACTCAGTGTGCCACTGCTTGTGCTAGTGAAGTTAATTGCAGTTGTACTAGCACTGTAGTTGAATCTTAATGTATCAGTACCAGTACCACCATCTACGCTATCTGTACCAGTGCCTCCATCAAGAGTGTCATCTCCTGCACCACCATCAAGAGTATCGTTGCCTGCCCCGGCATCCAAGGAGTCATTGCCAGCACCACCAATTAAGGTGTCATTTAGGGCTGCACCGTAGATTGTATCATCAGCCCCAGTACCAGTGATGTTGTATCTCTCAATATTGGAGAAATTTACTTGGTTATAACCTGAATTAGTATAATAAGCATAAATATAGCCACTGCTGCGATCGCCGTTATAGAAATTTGTTTGAATTCCAGAGTAAGTATTGGCAGCATAATTAATTACCAGCACATCAGTACCAGTGCCACCATCTACTGTGTCGTGTCCTAGCCCTGGAGCAATTACATCGTCGCCAGCTAAACCATTAATCGTATCATTGCCAGAAGTTCCATTAAGGGTATCGTTCCCACTTGTCCCTGTAACTACTGCCATAGGATTATTTAATAAATAATTTTCATACTATATCCCACTAATTTTAATTATCCCGAAACTAATTATAAAATTTATATCTTTTGTTTTTTCAAACCAATTTATTAATAAATCTCACACATCTATGTGTTTTGATATACATATATTTGGGATTTATGTATATCAAAACACATAAATTCTCTATATAGTTTTAACATTTTATTTTACCTATTGCTGCTCTCTTATTCCCAGGTTCAACCTAGGAATAAGTAGATTAATGCTCCGCCTCTTGTAATATATTTTGAACCTACCGATTAACAACTAACTATCAGGAACTACCTCATTAACGGGGAAGCGATCAATTAGTTGAATAGCACGGATAGCATTGCGCTGTAACGATCTTGATATATGCGGTACATGGGGAATTTGTGATAACAAATCCACAGTTCGGCGTAACATCCTGACGATATCGCCTTCATCTAAATTAGTATTCCCGCAGATATCAAACCATTCAATTCCTAATGCCCATTGTTCAACAATGCCAACCAACTCATACTCTAACCAGATTGGTAGAGTAACTTGATAACGTCGTTGTAGTTGGAATAACTGTCGCCTAACGTTTCGTAGTTCAGCTAAAGCCTCTATTACTTGATTAGATAGGGCGTAGTTTGTCCAACTGTCAGGACGTGCTGTTTCGGTAACTAAAGCACATACTGCGGCAGCTAGGTGGTGTGGATCGAGTTCATCTAGCGCACCTGATGTTATTGCTAAACCTAGCCACAACTCGTTGTCGCCTCGAATTGCTGCTGCTGCTTCTCCCAATGGCGTAGGATTCAAATCTTGCAACGCTCCCATGCGTCGTAAGATTTCAATTAAATCTGTAAATTCCTGCCAATGATGTGCAAGTTTTGCCTGAAGCATTTCTTGACGCTTGCAGATTTCCTCTTGAATTCCCATACGTCTACTCTGACGTTTGAGCAATGTAGAAGGATTACCCCATTGCCAGATAGGATGGTGATCTACCTCGGCTTTGAGCATTTCTACTTGTTTCAGTTGCGTTGTTACTTCTGGGGCAACTGCTGGAACAGAGGCATGAGGAATCATGGTAGCGATCGCATCTGTCACATTTGAACCACTACGAGATTGACCAGGCTTGAAACTTAGTTCTGGAGGCGATTCGAGAAATTCAATATCTTTTACTCCCAGGTTCGATGGTAGTCGTGGTAATTTGCCATGCAACCCTACAACATCATTTGTAGTAACTACATACCATTTGTTATCTTTCCCTAAACACAATAAATAAGGAAATTGACCAGCACCAGCTACCTTGGCAACTAACACTGCTGGAAGCGGTGATGATACTGGTACGTGCTTACCCTTCAAGCTCAAGATAGTACCAGAGTTAGCTTGGATTAGTCCCATGCTAATTTCCTTGGCTTGTACTTCTTCTGCTTGATGTTGGAGAATTTTTAGGAGTCTGCGTTCTTCTTTGAGTCTTCCTTGGAGTTTTTCATATTTTTGAAGCAGTTCAATATTGACAGGTTCTAATAAACTGTCAATTAGCTCTAATTCGCGGTTTAAATCTGCGATCGCTTGAACTTGAGGTTTTAGATGTTGCGTTGCTGTATACTGAGCAAAACTTCGCTCCACCAACTCTTGCGCTTCTTCCATCTCGTGGGTTTGCAGCAAATTCAACACCATGCCATAGCTAGGTGTAAACTGACTCACCAATGGTTCTGCTGCCGCCGTTGCTAAATAAGCCGCTTCCTTAGCACCTTCAAATCGTGTCTGTAACGTCACCACATAACCTGTGGTATCCATCCCCCGACGACCTGCCCTACCTGCCATTTGCAGGAACTCAGAAGCCTTTAGCAAGCGGTGTCCATCGTCAGTACGCTTAGAAAGAGTAGAAATTACAGTAGTTCTGGCAGGCATATTAATACCTGCTGCCAAGGTTTCTGTGGCAAATACGACTTTCACCAACCCTCGCCCAAATAATTCTTCTACTAACCCCTTCCAAGCAGGTAAAATTCCGGCATGGTGAGCAGCAATTCCCCGATAAAGCGGTTCAACTTGTCCAGCACGACCTGCATCAGGATTACGGGCTAAAAACTCGTCAATTCGCTGCTTAAGTTCGGCAGATTCGGCAGCATTTACCAGCATTAAGCCTTTCAACTCTTCAACAGCCTGATCGCATCCCCGACGACTGAAGATAAAGTAAATCGCGGGTAGCATATCCCGTTGCGCTAACTGATTGATGATAAAACCTAAAGCGGGAGTTTCTGGACGCGCACCTTTACCTTTGCTGGTATCTGATTTGCGTTTAGCGATCAGGCGGGGGTTAATTTTTTTCTTGTAATCATCCAACAAAGGAAATAAACCTTTGGGATTCCCAAAATAAAACTGTAGAGGAACAGGTCTAAAGTCAGAGTAGATTAATTCTGTTGGCCCATGAACATTGCTAATCCAAGCTGTTAAATTTTGACTATTAGAAACAGTTGCCGATAAAGCGACCAACTGAATTTCTGGGGGACAGTAAATAATTGATTCTTCCCAAACTGTTCCGCGCTGGCGATCGTTCATGTAGTGGCACTCGTCCAGCACAACTGTTTCTACGTGCGCCAAGGATGTACCAACTTCACCAATCCGAGTGCCATAAAGCATATTACGGAAAATTTCCGTCGTCATTACCAGGATGGGCGCTTCCCGATTGACGGAAATATCGCCAGTGAGTAATCCCACCATGTCGTTGCCAAATTGCTGGCGGAAATCGCGCAGTTTTTGGTTAGATAGTGCTTTTAGAGGTGTGGTGTAAAAAACTCGACCACCCCGCGATAACGCTCTATAAATTGCATATTCTCCAATTAAGGTTTTTCCTGAACCTGTTGGAGCGCATACGACTACAGAACGACCAGCATCAAAAGCTGCGATCGCCTGGTACTGAAATTCATCGAGATCAAACGGAAAAAGGGTTTTAAGATTAAGGTCTTGAGAAGTAGAAAACTGGTTCACGAAAAATTATTCCAAATGGGGAGCCGATTCTCCTATATTTTTCTTAACAATAAGCTGTATAGGTTATATACAATTTTTACACTTACACGACGCTCATCTGTGGTACTACCTTAAAATATCTCTTGCTTAACAAACTTCCGAATAAACCTGCCCCTACAAACTTTAACTCTGCTCTTGGGTAGTTGATGGTACATAAGAAACAATCAGCTTTTCCCTAACTTCGACACAATATTTCTTCTGTCCTACCCTGATAAGTAAATCGAATCTGCCCCACCGCAGTATCGTGATGAAAGCTAGAGTTAGCGACACCTGCACTTTTCTCTCCAATTACTTCTAAAGTCAATTCCCCGCTATGACCCGAACTACCTGGATCGGATATGACATAGTTTCTACCTTGGGTCGGTGCAACAAATTTTACACTCCCTACTCGCTCTGTAATCGGTTGACAGGTTTTGATTGTGTCCACAACTCCGTTGTAACCACGAAATTCTCTGTATGCCCATTGCTGCCGAACTTGAGCAGAAGCCATTACACCAGGGAAACTACTGTTGTGAAGCCAGATCAAGGTTAAGGCAAGCAGGGACGGCATTAAAACTCTAAATAATAAAACTCTTAAATTGAAATTAGATTTAATTCTTTCGCATCTACAAGCAATACGAATCCCTAAAATAGATGCCAAAGCTGGAATAGGAAATACTGAATTAAACATCAGGGTTGGTAAGAAGGAGACGAATAAGCTACCAACTGGTAGACCGACTACCAAACCGATGATGCCACCTAACGCCAGAAACGACGGCTCGATTTCTGATTCTTGTGTTGGAATCTTCTGAAACACAAAAGCCGTTATGTAAACGGTAAGAAGATATAGCGCAAGAGATAGAGTTGCCCACAACCTAAGCCACTCAGGAATATTCATTTCACGATAGTTGAGGAAATAAAACTGCATAGGTGTGAAAGCAACGATCCATGCAGCTAAAAGCCCCCCCAACCCAGTTAGTAGCGCAACTACATTTTTTCTCATCTGAGTTTTTCCAAATACCATATAGTTCCTCTGAATACATCTGTACTTTGATGTTTTTCAGAATTTAACGGAAAAGGAGCGATGAGATCTTTTTAAACCATAGTTATCATGTTGCTCGTAGCAACTATAGTCTTGCAGTGAGTCATTTTTACTAATCCTACAACTTCGGTAAAATTTCCGGTAACAAATAACCTGGAACCTTAGAAAGCGCCAAATTCTGCCCCTGTAAGCCGAGTTGTTGATAAAAAGCTTTAATTGTTTTAATTACATAATTTAAGGTATTAGTGCGAGGCTCAGGTTGTTTGCTCAAACCTTGCAAAGCTTGTAAATGTTGGGTTAGTGCTGCTTGTAAATGAGTGGATTTAGCTTGCTCAGATAATGATAATTTTTGAGCGGTTGCTAACTGGTAATGAGCTAGTCCTAAATTGTTTTGTGTACCAAACACATCAAAAGTTAGCTGCGCTGACTGTGAACTATTTGCTAACTGTTGAGCAAGTGCGATCGCTATTTGATACGCAACAATACATTTCTCTATGTATTGCATCCAAACTTCTGGCGTATCTTGGTAATGCTTCGCTATGTGCCAATAAGCTGTACCTAAGTTATTTTGTGTTGCAGCACAAGCTGCTGGCGCTAAATCTGAGCGGCGATATTTCAAGGCTTGATGGTAAGCCTTAATTGCCAATTCTAAAAATGTTGTTGATTGTTCATATTGTGCTAAATTCCAGTAAGTAGTTCCCAGATTATTCTGAATCATCGCCCAGTTTAAGGGTTCTTCCTTGGGATTATAATAATTGAGTGCTTCACTATAAGAAGCGATCGCTTGTTGCAACATTTGAACAGACAACTGTTGATCTACCTGTTGAGCAAGATGCCAATAAGCTGTACCTAAGTTATTCTGCGTCGAGGCATACTTAAGCGGATCATCTTTGGCAGGACGATATCGCAAAGCTGTTTGATATGCTTCGATGGATAATTGCAGATTATCAGCCGTGTCTTGATAGCGTGCTAAATCATTGTATGCTGCACCCAAATTATTTAGAATCATCGCGTAGGTGTGGGAGTTATCTCCACTAATCTTGCTCAAAGCTAACTGATAAGATTCAATGCTACGTTGGAGAAAATCTAAAAACGCTGGTTCTCCTGTTTCTAAGGTAATGTCAGGAAATCTAGATAGCATCCAATAAAGATTGGCGATATCATTAATTACTTCTGGCACTATCGGCGATGCTTGTTTTTCTAACCATATCAGAGCTTGTTCATAAGCTTTTAAAGCTTCGATCAAGTTTGATGGAGTGACATCTCCTTCCTCAATGCGATCGCGATAATGATTCCCTACACTTAGATAAGCTTCAGCGATTACCTCTGGTGATTCATCTTGCTGTGGCGAGCGCGAAATTTCATCTATAATTAACGGCGCTAATAAATCCTGTTCTACAGTTTGCTGTACATCATTACTACTGACAACAGTTGATTCATATAAACTTAAATTGTTACTTTCCTCAGTTTCATTTACTAAAGAAGATACAGAATAATTTTGATTAATAATAGATAAAGAAGATGGGTAAGTTAATTCTTCTTGTTTAATATTGCTATCAACATCAGCTATATAAAAATTTTTTGATAATACAATGTCTTTCTCAGGATCGTGTCCATTTGTTTCAGTTAACTGTTCTTCTAAAGCTTTTTCTGTTACAGGAATTTCCTGATTATTTCCGCTAAAATTGGCTAAGTCACGGGTGAGAATCTGCCATACCTTTTCCTGAGCTACTGGTGTCTCTTCGACTTCTGTTAAGCTAGTTTCCAGCCTCCGCGTCGCCTCTGGTTGCAGATTACTAATTTTTGTTAATGAAGTTGGTTCTCCTTCAAACTCAAACAAACCTGTGTGCCACTGCCAAAACTCCGGTACTGACTCTTGGATAGTATAAAACCAAGGTCGAGGCAACCAGATTAACAAACTAGCCTCTAGGCGAGGAAAATTACGCCCAATTACTTGTAAGCATCTGAGGAATGAACGCTGTATATCTGCTGGTTGCCTAGTTAATAACTCGACACCCAGAATTTGAAAGGTATATAAAGAGCGTTCAAGGTGGTGATGTTGAGTAATCCATTGAGCAATATGAGCTAAAAAATTCGGATTGCTGGGGTTTAATTGCAAGGTGATTAATTCACCAGAGTTGACCACCCCACTTAGCGATTCAGCCGATGGAGCAGCTAATTCAGTTGTTAACCTTTCAGAAAAGTGATCGCGAAGGCTAAAATCATCACATACGGAAACTAAAATCTGGCGACGCAAACCTAGACCCAACGCTCGTTTCAAGCGTTGATAAGTTTGCATATTCCAGCCTGAAACCGTAGGGGGAGCAGTATCTGTCACTGTCATCAGCAGCAAGTAGGTGTGGCAGATGGTAATTAGCACTAGCTTTAATCGCCTTTTGGGATTAAAGCGGGTGTTATTCTTATTTATTCAAAGTCTTTTTACCTGGTTCAGGATTAAACTTCCCCAATTAGCAGTAATGTTTAATACATCTTTAAATAGTAAGGTTTTTATATTTAGCTAATCTACATCTATAGAAAAATAACTGCTTAGTAAAAATCCATATTAAATTCAGTTAAATATCGCCATTTAGAAAGATGTGATCTGATTTAAAACTTGGTTGTTTTTAGAAAGTTACAACTATAATTCTAGATTAATAAAGATAAATAGAAATAAAAAGAATATTTTAACTTAAATAAATATTTATATTAAAGGTGGTAATTAAATTAGTATGTGAAATTAATACAATTTTATTGATGATTTTGCTCATCCTTTTAGGGGATAGATACTTTATATCTATTGAAAGAGTTGTAAAAATAAAAAAATTGACAAAGTAGTACTAAGTTTTTTAAAAAACTTTTCCAAGTTTTAGGAGAAGAATTATGGGCATACAAGATTTGTTCAAAGGTTTACCTAACTTCCCGCAAGGGGATCGCAACAGCGATCGCGAAGACAGCGATCAAGAACGTCATTCCAGATACCGTGATGACGATCGCGAACATAGATATCGTGACGAGCGTGACAATGACGACCGCGAACATAGATATCGTGACGAGCGTGACAATGACGATCGCGAACATAGATATCGTGACGAGCGTGACAATGACGATCGCGAACATAGATATCGTGACGAGCGTGACAATGACGATCGCGAACACAGATATCGTGACGAGCGCGACAATGACGACCGCGAACATAGATATCGTGATGAGCGCGACGATGATGATCGCGAACATAGATATCGTGATGAGCGCGACGATGATGATCGCAAACACAGATATCGCAATGAAGATCGTGATGATGATGATCGCGACGATGAGGATGACGATTAAAAAATCTAGTCGTGATCGTCTAGCTACTTTAAAGTGCTAGATAAAGCGGGCAAAGGAGAAAGTAAAAATAACTGCTCTGCTTGTGATTTACCCTTTCACCTGTCACCAAAACAAAAATTTTTTCTAAAAATGCCTAAGTTTTGCTCAACAGATTCAAAGGTTACAATCCCTTAGCAGTTCCTTCACCGCGCGGATCAGCAGCGCCTTCTAACCAGCCATCCGGTGTCTGTTCAATAGCATTAGCATTACCCCAATAAGGCTGCAATTCAATCTTTTGACCTCGACGGCGCAAATCTGCCAAAGTTGCTGGATCGAAACCCCAACGATCCACCCTTACTGTATCCGGTAGCCACTGATGATGTAATCTTCCGGCTGAAACAGCCTCGCTGACATTCATGCCGTATTCCAGAACGTTCAAGAGAACTTGTAGCACAGTGGTAATGATAGTACTACCGCCAGGAGCGCCTGCTGCCAAGCGTAAACGTCCATTTTCAGTGACAATTGTTGGTGTCATGCTGGATAAGGGAATTTTGTTAGGTGCGATCGCATTTGCATCTCCACCCACTAACCCATAAGCATTAGGTACACCAGGCGCAGCCGCAAAATCATCCATCTCATCATTGAGCAAAATCCCAGTACCAGGAACAACCACACCAGAACCGAAGCCATAATTAACGGTAAAAGTTAAACTTACTGTATTACGCTGGGCATCAACAACTGTGAGATGACTTGTATCAGAAGATTCTTTGATTAATTTAGGTTGTGCATTAGCAGGAATATTACCTGGAACTTCTGAAGAAAATTGCGATAAAGTTGACCGCGGTGCTGGCTTTACTTCAGTCGAAGGACGTGCTATTTCCATCGAGATTTCCTGCCTTCTTTTGGCAGCATAACTACGACTGGTAAGTGCTTGAATTGGCACTTTTACAAAAGCAGGATCACCTAAATATTCCGAGCGATCGGCATAAGCAATCCGCATTGCTTCTACCATCAAATGTAAAGCATCAGGATTGTGCCATCCTAAAGATTTAAGGTCAGTATCACCGATGATGTTCAATATTTGCAACAAGTGGACACCACCAGAAGAAGGTGGCGGCATTGAACAAACACGATATTGACGGAAATTACCACAGACAGGTGTGCGCCAAGTAGGTTTGTAAGCTTTGAGATCGTTAAGGGTGATTAAGCCACGATTGGCACTCATATCACGAGCGATCGCACGGGCAATATTACCTGTATAAAAGTTGTTAGGATTTTGAGCGATCGCCTCTAAACTTTTTGCTAAATCTCGCTGTATTAAGCGTTCTCCTGGTTGATATGCAACCCCCTTTTTGCTAAAGACTTGAGTAGCAGCAGCATTTTTGAGGATTGCAGCCTTTCGACTATTAAAAGCACTAACAAAGCGATCGCTAATAACAAATCCATTACGAGCTAAATTAATAGATGGTGCGACCACCTCTGACCATTTCAACTTGCCATAACGTCGCTGTAACTCATACAATCCAGCTACAGTACCAGGTACGCCTGCTGATAAATGACCATCAATACTAGCTTGCGGTTGTACCTTACCATTAGCATCAAGATACATATTCCGAGTAGCTTTTTGAGGTGCGCGTTCTCGGAAATCAAGAGCTTTAACTTCCTTAGTAGAATTCCAGTTTAATAATAAAAAGCCACCACCACCAATGCCAGCAGAAAAAGGCTCTACCACTGAAATAGCAAAAGTAGTTGCTACTGCGGCATCGACAGCATTGCCACCCTTCCGCAACATCGCAATACCCGCTTCAGTCCCCAGGGGATGAGCAGAAACCACCATGCCTTGTTTACTTTTTGCGGGTCGTAAAAACGCCGCCGTTGCTTCTGGACAATTAACCAGCGATATAGAGATAGAAAAAGAAACCAGTGCAACAGCAAAACTCTTGCACTGATAAAATATCTGAATCATCACAATTAAGAATTAACAATTATCAATTAACAATTATAGGGAGTTGGCTTCAGTGTTCCTCAGTTTAGACCTAATTGCTGGTTTCTGAGCTAACTCCCCAATATACCCACACAAAACTCTTAATTGATAATTGATTTAAGCTTCCGCTTCCACTGCTTCAGGTTCAGCTTCAGTTTTTGGAACTTCGTGCTTAATTGTCAAGTAGCGAATTACTTCTTCACTTAGGCGCATAGCTCTTTCCAAACCTGCAACTGCGTGTCCGCCGCCTTTGTAGTTCATTTGAACATAAATACCATCGCGATGCCTATTGATTTCGTATGCTAGACGACGCTTACCGCGATGCTGGACTTGAATATCCTCAACTCCTTGCTCACGCAAGAAACTTTCATATTTGGCGATCGCGCCATCAACCACCTCATCCCCTTGATCGGGACGTAGGATATACATTGTTTCGTATTCGTAAACTTTACTCACGCGCGTTTATCTCCTTATGGACAAGATGGCCTCTTCTGGTTAGCTGGATATAACCAGACAACATTAAAAAAGGTAGAATTTTTCCACCTGTATACTCAACCCTCCAGCAGATCAAGAGGCAAGGACATACAATCTTACTACCGTCGTTTATTGTACATATTTACCAGCGTAAATCCCAATTATTTTAAATATTTAGCTGACATCACTCATTACAAATCACCCAGTCAATATATGGCGCAACGCTACGTCCGAGTTAAAACCGAAAAAAACCAGACTTACTACGGTTTACTACAACTAAATCGCAGTGTACAGGTACTTGATGCCCCACCTTGGTTACAAGGACAGCCTACAGATGTACATTTACCAGCAGATAGTTACCAATTACTGGCTCCCTGCGCTCCCTCAAAAATAGTTGCTGTTGGTAAAAATTACGCCAACCACGCCGCCGAAATGGGAACACCAGTTCCTAAAGAGCCACTACTTTTCCTCAAACCTCCTACTGCGGTAACTGGTGATGAAAGCAATATTTTCTACCCACCTCAGTCACAGCAGGTAGACTATGAAGGCGAATTGGCTTTAGTTATTGGAGAGCGATGCGTACAATGTACACCCAAAGAAGCTCAAGCAAAGATTTGGGGTTATACCATTGCTAATGATGTCACAGCACGAGATTTACAAAAACTTGACGGTCAATGGACAAGAGCAAAAGGATTTGATACTTTTTGCCCACTAGGGCCGTGGATTGTGCGAGAGTTAAGCGCAGGGGCAAGGATACAGACATTTTTAAATAATTTTAATCAGCCTGTACAATCTGCCTCTATTGACCAGATGGTGTTTTCACCAGAAGTTCTAGTATCTTATATCTCTCAGGTAATGACCCTCTTACCAGGCGATGTTGTACTTACAGGTACGCCAGAAGGTGTTGGAGCGATGCAAACTGGCGATCGCATTTGTGTAGAAATTGAAGGCATCGGTCAGCTACAAAATACTGTAGTTGCACGCACGATCAATTAACAATGATCAAACTACTATTTTTTCGCTCTTTGTAGGTTGGGTTAAGCGCAGCGCAACCCAACACTTTAACAATTAAGACTTACTCACCATCATGTAATTACAATGATTTTAAATTCCTCTAATTTACTGATAACTGACATTAGCGCACTTGTGTATAAACAGCCTCTGAAATCGCTGGTATTTCAGCATAACGTCCTAGCAAAGACTGCACTACTGAATATGTGCAAGCAGCAATAGTTCCTAAAAATACTACGTTAAGCAACGTTTCTGTTAATAAGTTTTGACCTAGCCCTGGAAGTAATATTCCAGTAAGCATCCTGCACAAAACCAGAACAATATCTAAAAGAATTGCCTGTAATGTGTTGAAACGAATAAAGTGGCTAATATTTTCGTTTCTCACTACTGCCAAATACAAAACAAAGAAAATTATTAAGCCAGCAAAGGGAAAATTATTAATAATTATCAAAGGCTGTAGTGGTAAAAACAGCAGCTGAAGGCTAGGAAACTGTGCAAACAGAACAGCACCAAATGGCAGCACATCAATTAAAGGAAGTAAGTAAGGCAGAGAAGCAAAAACTCTGTCTTGAGGTGTTACAGATCCACGCCAACTCATCGTACATTCTCCTGAAAAACTTTATTTAGTGTTAAGTCTTACTAAGTTCAGGATAACGCAGCAGTTCAAAAACCCCTATTTAACATTGGCAAGTCGGAAACCCATTTGGCACTCGTACTGCTGAGGATGATTCTCGTTAAGTTGGCGAATTGCTTGACCACACCTCAGTTGACCATGATGCCAGCGCGGTTGACCACTATGATCCGCTAATAAACAGCTTTGGCACACTAGATGTGGAGTAAGTATTTGATTCTCTGTGAGAATGACTAGCATTAACTACCTCCAGTCGATCCCCAATACGTCTGAATTTATTCTAGATTATTACTTCAGGCAGATAGACACAATTGCTACATACTTTAACTTATCTCAACAAGAAAATCCTTAACTGCTATTGTAAGTAGGAATTTATACCATATAGTTGTTCCTAAAATAAAAAAAGTAACTTAAAATTTATATTCCATGTTGGATGTAAAGAGAGTTACAATAATTGATTGGGGAAATTTTAGGCAAAGCTCATATCGCTACGGCAGATCTCAACCTGGTATGCAGCTAAACTGAAGTTAAAACCGTGCTGATAGTACCTCTAGGATTGACTCAAGTGTCTCAAACCAATTTAGATTTTCTTGGCTCCACTGATCCGGCTATTGCTGAGTTGATTCAGCAAGAACTCCAGCGTCAACGCGACCACTTGGAGTTAATTGCTAGTGAAAACTTTACTTCAGCAGCAGTTTTAGCGGCTCAAGGTTCGGTATTGACAAATAAGTATGCCGAAGGTTTGCCTGGAAAACGCTATTACGGTGGCTGCGAATTTGTAGATAAAGTTGAGCAATTGGCAATAGACCGTATTAAACAGCTATTTGGCGCGGCTCATGCTAACGTTCAGCCGCATTCTGGCGCTCAAGCTAATTTTGCGGTATTCCTGACGCTTCTAGAACCAGGCGATACCATTATGGGGATGGATTTATCCCACGGTGGTCATTTAACTCATGGCTCTCCTGTGAATGTATCAGGAAAATGGTTTAAGGTTTGCCACTATGGAGTAAATAAGGAAACTGAGCAGTTAGACTACGAACAAATTCGGGAATTAGCGCTACAACATCGCCCGAAATTGTTAATTTGTGGTTATTCTGCTTATCCTCGCATCATTGATTTTGAAAAATTCCGCGCGATCGCAGATGAAGTTGGTGCATACTTGTTAGCAGATATTGCTCATATCGCTGGTTTGGTTGCAACAGGTCATCATCCTAACCCCATTCCTCACTGTGACGTAGTTACTACCACCACCCATAAAACTTTGCGTGGGCCAAGAGGTGGTTTAATTATGACCCGTGATGCGGAATTAGGGAAAAAATTAGATAAGGCTGTTTTCCCTGGTACTCAAGGCGGCCCATTAGAACACGTAATTGCAGCTAAAGCGGTGGCTTTTGGTGAAGCTTTACAGCCTGCGTTTAAAGAATATTCCGGTAATGTAATTGAAAATGCTCGCGCAATGGCAAATCAGTTACAAAAGCGTGGTTTGAATATTGTTTCTGGTGGCACTGACAATCATTTGATGTTGGTAGATTTACGTTCTATAGGCATGACTGGGAAGAAAGCTGATCAATTGTTAGGCGATGTTAATATTACAGCCAACAAAAATACGGTTCCCTTCGATCCAGAATCACCTTTTGTAACTAGCGGTATCCGTCTCGGTTCACCTGCGATGACTACACGCGGTATGGGTGTGGCAGAATTCACAGAGATTGCTAATATTATTGCCGATCGCCTGTTGAACCCTGAAGATGAGGCAGTCGCTATTGATTGTAAGCGTCGGATAGCTAGTTTGTGCGATCGCTTCCCTCTCTATCCTCATTTGAATATTCCCGTACCAGCAATGGTTTAATTAGCGATTAGCGATTAGCGATTAGCGATAAAATACTACTTAATACAAGAGATTAAGAGTTATTAAAAAAGCTAACGGCTAAAAGCTAAAAGCTAACCGCTAACTGCTAACCGCTAAAAGCTATCTTATGACTGCTGAAGTTATCTGTGTCGGAACCGAGTTACTGCTAGGGGATATTCTGAATACTAATGCCCAGTTTTTAGCAAAACAGTTAGCTGGGCTAGGAATTCCTCATTACTATCAAACCGTAGTGGGGGATAATCCAGAACGCCTCAAGCAGGTATTAGAAATTGCTACAGCGCGATCGCAAATTCTGCTATTTACTGGCGGTCTTGGCCCAACACCAGATGACCTCACGACCGAAACTATTGCTGATTTCTTTAACGCCCCGCTAGTTGAACAGTTAGAGGTAATTGAGGATATTACCCGCAAATACGCTCAACGGGGGCGTGAAATGACTCCCAGCAACCGTAAACAAGCTTTGATTCCTCAAGGTGCGGAGATTCTGACCAACCCCGCAGGAACAGCACCTGGAATCATCTGGCAACCCCGCCCTAACTTGACAATTCTTACCTTCCCAGGTGTGCCAAGTGAATTAAAGCGGATGTGGCAAGAAACCGCCATTCCCTACCTCAAAAGTCAAGGTTGGGGGAAACAAATCATTTATAGCCGAATGTTACGCTTCTGGGGCATTGGTGAATCTGCTTTAGCGGAAAAAGTATCTTCTTTACTTGATTTATCTAACCCAACAGTTGCGCCTTATGCAGGTCAAGGCGAAGTAAGATTGCGAGTTTCTGCCCGCGCGAGTTCAGAAACAGCAGCACTTGAACTAATTAAGCCAGTTGAGCAACAAATACAACAAATTGCCGGATTAAACTATTACGGCGCTGATAATGATACCCTCGCCTCAGTCGTTGGTCAATTGTTGCAAGCATCAGGTCAAACGCTGAGTGTAGCTGAATCTTGTACTGGCGGTGGGCTGGGACAAATGCTTACTAATATTTCTGGTAGTTCCAGCTACTTTATGGGTGGGGTGATTTCTTATGATAATCAGGTCAAAATTTCTCTATTAGATGTCAACCCTGAAGATTTAGCCCAACATGGGGCTGTGAGTGATGTAGTTGCCCAGCAAATGGCTATAGGAGTTAAGCAGCGTTTGGCGACTGACTGGGGTGTTAGTATCACTGGGGTTGCTGGCCCTGGAGGTGGTACAGAGACTAAACCAGTGGGGCTTGTCTACATAGGTATCGCTGCGCCAGATAACACTGTAGAAAGCTTTAAGTATCAGCTAAATCCTCAGCAAGAACGGTCTTTAATTCGTCAGATGTCAGCTTGTCAAGCCTTGGACTTACTACGACGCAAGTTAATTGCCAATTCGTCTAAACGATAATTTTGGGAATTTTTCATCACGATTTGTTAAAAAATTATAAAAAAATCTTGTTGATCTACCTAAAAGTCAACCCCTCTTGAGATATCTATACCCAGCAATAACTTAGGACTTCGGTAGGATGAGGATCTGATCGGCAAGTATGTTAAGCTATAAATTAAGAAATGTAACAAAAGATCTGATTTATTATTGATGATTAATTAGGCAAGCTAAAACACCATTTCCCTCTAGAGGGACAGGTATTTTAACTCATAAGTTTGCCAAGCTGTCAATAAGGTATGCAGGTTGTCTCGCTGGAGCTTTCTATTAAATGGACTATATAGATACATTGTTGGAAAAGCTAAAGGAATGGGCTCGCAAAATCGTTGAAGCGTTGCTAGGCGATGAGGCGGAACCAGAACCGGAACTTATCCCCATTCCTGTTAATGATAAACAACGTCGTCGTCGCTAGTCTGCAACTGTGTTAACCGAACATTTGCAAGTGGTGAGTGTACTGGTTCTGCATGGCCCCAATCTTAATCTATTGGGGCGTAGAGAGCCAGGGATATATGGCAGTGTGACATTAGAAGCAATTAATCGCTTATTAGAAGAGGAAGCACAGAAACTCCAAGCGAAAATATTAGCCAAGCAATCTAATCACGAAGGTGTTTTAGTCGATGCTATCCATGATGCTCAAGGAACTCATCAGGGTATTTTGATTAATGCTGGTGCTTATACTCATACGAGTGTAGCTATTCGAGATGCGATCGCCGCAGTAAATATTCCTACAGTTGAAGTGCATCTGAGCAATATTTATCGTCGCGAAGAATTTCGCCACCATTCATTTATAGCACCAATAGCTATTGGGCAAATCAGTGGCTTTGGCGCTGATAGTTATCGCTTAGGATTACACGCTTTGGTTAATCACCTCAGACAATCAAATGCTTGATAATTTCTGAGCGAATAGTTTAGAGAAATTTGTGATGCAGCCTAGCCAATTTTTAAGTATTGATGACCAACTTATTTCTCTGGAAGAAGCTTTAAAATATCTCCAATTTTCGGGAAAATTAACTCCGTTTATTGGAGAAATTTTACGTCAATATGTGATCGAGCAAGAATTACAAAATAGAGACGATCTTGATATTAGTCCTGCTATAACTGAGCAGGCAGTAGTTGATTTTAGATTAGAGCGCAATCTCAGTAACCCCCAAGCTTTCGCCCAATGGCTTAGTAGCAACGGTATAGATTACGCTACGTTTCACAATCAAATGGTTGCTAGTTTTAAACTTGCAAAGCTAAGAGATCAAATTACTGAGCCGAAACTACAAGAATATTTCATTGAACGGAAAATCTTTCTTGATCGGGTAGTCCTTTCTAGGATTATTGTAGGTTTTCAGGAGTTAGCTGAGGAATTAGCAAGCCAAATTGAAGAGGGAGTAGCGTTTGAAGAGTTAGCGATGGAGTATTCCCTGGCAGATGACCGAATTGTTAACGGCATGATGGGAGTGCTTAGTCGAGGAAGCCTGCCAGATAAAATCAGGGCAGCAGTTGATTTGGCTAGTCCTGGTAAGTTAGTAGGGCCTTTAGAAATTGAAGGATCTTGGGCTTTATTTAAAGTAGGAAAGTTTTTGCCAGCTAATGTAGAAGATCCTCAACTAATTGAAGCGCTAAAAAATGAATTGTTCGATCAATGGCTAACTGAGAAAATTCAAAAGCTGACAGTCAAATTGTTGGCAATTTGAGTAGGGATTAAAGATGAATACGCCCTCACTTCCTAATGATCCACCGCTCATACTGGTAGTGGACGACGACAAAATGACGCGGTTACTGCTGTGTCAAACATTGGAGCAAGAAGGGTACAAAGTTGTAGAAGTCAGCAATGGTGTTGAGTGTCTAGCAGTTTTCAAGAGCCTTCAACCGCAGATTATTTTGTTAGCTGCGATGATGCCAGTGATGGATGGTTTTACTTGCTGTACTCATTTGCGATCGCTTCCTGAGAGCGCCCATACGCCAGTGTTGATAATTACGGAAGTTGACGATCAAGACTCAATTAACCAGGCATTTGCAGTTGGCGCTACTGATTACATTACCAAGCCATTTCAGTGGGTTGTATTAATTCACCGTGTGCGGCGTTTGCTCCAACAATCCCAGATTTATCAACAACTAGAGGCGGCAAACCAGAAGTTGCAGATCCTTACTGGTAGGGATGACTTGACTCAGGTTGCCAACCGACAACGATTTAATGAATCTTTTGATCAAGAGTGGCGACGGATGGCACGAGAAGTATTGCCTTTAGCTCTGCTCATCTGCGATATTGACTTTTTCAAGCTTTATAACGAAACTTACGGCTATCAAGCTGGAGATAAGTGTTTAAAAACAGTTGCCGATCTGATCAGTCGGATTGCTAAACGACCAGCAGATTTAGTAGCGCGTTATGGGGATGAAGAATTTGCTGTGATTTTGCCTTACACCCAAGCCGAAGGTGCTATTCAAGTTGCCAATAAAATTCGAGAGAAAGTCAAATCATTAAACATTATTCATACAGGTTCCCCGATTGGGCAGTATGTCACACTGAGTTTAGGCGTATCCAGCACGTTTCCTCATTTTAAAACTTTACCAGAGACACTAATTGGGGCTGCGGAACAGGCGTTGTATCAGGCAAAAAAAGCAGGGCGCGATCGCGTGCTTCTAGAAGTATGTGATGATTAAAAATCCTCAACCCACTAAAATATTTGATCAATGGCTAGCAGAGAAGATCCCCATGACCCTCAAGCTGCACAAGATCTAAGCTGGATTGAGGAGGTAGAGTTACAGGAGCTTGCATCTTTACAGTGGGATACTCCACCGCTTTCTTGGTTAAGTCCTGAACAGCAAGCACAATTCCAAAGTCAAGCCGAAACTCGTCGCTATCCACTTGGAGAGAAAATCTGGTCTACAGATAGTTCAGGCGACCAATTTTTTATTCTTTCTGGAAAAGTCCGTCTGCGGGAAGAAGGAGCCACTAAGCCGTTAGCTACCTTAGCAGAAGGCGATTGGTTTGGTGATTTACAGCAATTTTCAGGATCAGTAAAAGCGATCGCTGCTAGCAAAGAAGTAATAGTAGGTCGCTGGGATTCCGCCTTCTGGAGTCACGTTTCATCCTCACAGAGAAAGCAGGAGAGGCAGGGGGGCAGAGGAGGCAGGGGGGCAGAGGAGGCAGAGGAGGCAGGGGGGCAGGGAGGCAGAGGAGGCAGAGGAGGCAGAGGAGGCAGGGGGGCAGGGAGGCAGAGGGAGGTAAAGTCTGTACCAACTACTTATGACCACACCCCGCAGCCAGTATCGGGTTATCCTTTCGTTTCTAGCCTTAATACGGGTGCTGCTTGCTTGACGATGGTGGCGCAACATTTGCAAATTCCAGGCAAGCTAGAGTGGGTGCAACGCCAGTTACGGGGACAACGCCCTAAACATCTGGTGGAAGCTGGCGAAAAGTTGGGGCTACAACTGCGGCGGTTAAAAACTTCTTGGAGTAACCTGCGACAGCTATCATTTCCAGCTTTGTTGCAATGGCAACAGTCAAGCTGGGTTGTGGTATATGGGGTAAGAAAAGATCGCTTGCTGATTGCTAACCCTCTCAATCCTAGTCAAACTTGCGATTGGGTTTCTCGGTCGAGAGTTGAGGCTGCTTGGAATGGGGAATTGTGGCAAGTAGAACCGATTCAGCAGCAGGATAAATTTAACCTGTCGTGGTTTTTACCTGCTGTTTGGCGCTATCGGGGGTTGCTATTAGAAGTATTGATCGCCTCTTTGACGTTGCAACTGTTGGGGTTAACGACACCAGTCATTACTCAGGTAATTATTGATAAGGTGATGGTACAAGAAAGCATTGCCACTTTAGATGTAATGGCGATCGCTTTACTTTCCGTTGCTTTTTTTGAGGCTATTTTAGGCATCTTGCGGTTATTCATCTTTACCCATACCGCCCGCCGCCTTGACTTAAGTTTATCAGCACAGCTATTTCGTCACTTAATGCGCCTACCTCTGGCTTATTTTGAGTCTCGGCGGGTAGGAGATACAGTTGCACGAGTACAAGAACTAGAAAATATTCGCGAGTTTCTCACCGGGACGGCATTAACTGTAGTCTTAGATGCCATTTTTACTGTGGTGTATCTGGGACTAATGTTTTACTACAATATCCAGCTTACGGGGGTGGCTCTAGCAGTTATTCCACTATTTGCAATTCTGACATTGCTTGCGACTCCAATTTTGCGTAACTGGTTGAATGAAAGTTTTAACCGCAGTGCGGATAGTCAATCTTTTCTAGTAGAGACAGTGACAGGCATTCATGCAGTTAAGGCACATGGGGCAGAAAGAACAACACGCGATCGCTGGGAAGGTTTATTTGCTCGCTTCATCCGCACCAGTTTCAAAGCTTCCACTACTTCCAATATCAGTAACAATATTGGCGACTTTCTCACCAATTTCTCTAGCTTACTAATTCTCTACTTTGGAGCCAAGCTAGTCATCAATCACCAACTAACAATTGGTCAGCTAGTTGCCTTCCAAATGCTTTCTGGTCGAGTCACAGGGCCGCTTTTACGTTTATTACAACTGTGGCAAAACTTACAACAAGTGCTGCTATCTGTAGACAGAATTGGGGATATTCTCAATGTAGCTCCCGAAGCCGAATTGGGAGCGGGTTTAGTGTTACCTTCTCTGCAAGGTCAAGTCACCTTCGACCAAGTTTTTTTCCGTTATCACCCCTCCCAGGAAGCAATCTTACGAGGGATTTCCTTTACAGTACAACCAGGAATGTTTGTCGGAATTGTTGGTCGTAGTGGTTCTGGTAAAAGCACTCTTTCTAAACTATTGCAACGTCTCTATTTAGCTGAATCAGGTCGCATTCTGATTGATGGTTTTGATATAAAAAGTGCTGACTTAGTTTCTTTACGGCAACAAATTGGTGTGGTGTTACAAGAAGATTTTCTCTTTAATGGTTCTATCCTAGAAAATATCACCCTGGGCAATCCAGATATTACTGCTGAACAAGTAGTAGAAGCTGCCCGACTAGCAGTAGCCCATGATTTTATCAGTGATATGCCCCAAGGTTACGAAACTAATGTAGGAGAGCGAGGCACAGCCTTATCTGGTGGACAACGCCAACGCATTTCACTAGCGCGTTTATTCCTTTCGCAAGCTCCCATCTTGATTCTAGATGAAGCTACCAGCGCCTTAGATAGCGAGACAGAGCAACAAGTTTTACAGAATATACAGCGAATTTCCAAAAACCGTACTATCTTTTTAATTGCCCATCGTTTTGCCCCACTGAAACGCGCTGACACAATTTTGGTATTAGAAAAGGGCATTCTTGCTGAACAAGGAACGCATTCTGAATTGCTGCAACACAAAGGATTATATTGGTCACTATATCAACGTCAGCAGTCCTCAGTTCAGGGGGCGACAAGCGCCCCCAAAGCCTGATGTGCTTTGCACATCAGGGTTCAGCCCTTATCAAAAAACTGTCAGCTTATTGACAACAAGCTCTCTATAGAGAAAAAAGTATCAAACTGTGAT